>Ga0209533_1002659_pt1 | contig 16089 bp, 20 predicted proteins | sample COG_04_FD_184748 | JGI IMG/M metagenome (GOLD analysis project Ga0209533, IMG submission 184748) | Pelagic Microbial community sample from North Sea - COGITO 998_met_04 (SPAdes) (version 2) | ecosystem: Environmental > Aquatic > Marine > Neritic zone/Coastal water | place: Helgoland, sampling...
AGTCAAACAAATCATTAGACCTATGAAGCCCATTCCAAGATTGATGATTTGTTTGACTCTGCTCTTTTGCTTGACTACAAATTGTCAATCTAAAATGGCTTTGATAAAAGGAGGGACTTACACGCCACTCTATGGAAGAGATTCCCTAAAAGTGACCGTTGCTGATTTTAAGATGGATGTATATCTTGTAACTAACAAGCAGTTTTTAGAGTTTATCAAAAAGAACCCTAAGTGGAAACGGTCCAGAATAAAAAAGCTGTTTGCAGATAAAAACTATCTTATTAATTGGAAATCAGATATTGAGCTTGGAGATCATCAATCTTTAAATGCTCCCATAACCAACGTTTCATGGTTTGTTGCAAAAGACTATTGCAAAAATCAAGGCAAAAGGTTGCCAACCATAGATGAGTGGGAATATGTAGCAATGGCAAATAAAACCCTTCCCGATGCACGGCAACTGAAAACTTATAATGAATACATTTTGAGTTGGTATGAAAAACCAAAAACATTTAATAATGAAATTGGATCCACCTTTAAAAATTATTGGAATGTGTATGATTTACATGGACTGGTTTGGGAATGGACTTTAGATTTTAATTCGGTTCTCATTTCTGGAGAATCTAGAAAAGATGTTGATAAAGACTCTAACCTATTCTGTGGAAGTGCCGCTATTGGCGTCACAAATCTAATGAACTACGCAGCCTTTATGCGTTACGCAATACGCGGAAGTATCAAAGCAAAATACGCCCTAAAAACCCTTGGGTTTAGGTGTGTAAAAACGATTAGCAACTAAAACGATATGAAAAATTTAAAATTAACATTCATAGTATTACTCGTTTTACATTCATTTGTTTCGTGTAAAAACGACATGAAAAACAAGACTTCTAACGAACTCACAACCTATTACTGTCCTATGAAATGTGAGACCAATAAAACCTATAAAAAATCTGGGAGTTGTCCAGTGTGCAAAATGGATTTAATCGCGCATACTCGGGAAGCTTCAAAACGTTTAGTGGAAGGGGAAATTTCAGATGAATCTATTTTCCATTTAACAAGCCTTTGGAATACCGAAGAAGGTAAAACCATCCAACTTGAAGATTTAAAAGGAAAGACTTTGGTGATGGTTATGATCTATACAACTTGCAAAGCGGCCTGCCCGCGCTTGGTTGCAGACATGCGAAATATTCAAGCTCAAATTCCAAAATCTAATTTAGGAAATCTTCGTTTTGTATTAGTCAGTATCGATCCAAAAAATGACACTCCAAAACGTCTGAAAGAATTTGCTATTGAGAACAAAATGGATGAAGAGCAATGGATCTTTTTACAAGGAACAGAAAGTGGTGTAAGAGAACTTGCGAATGTCTTAGCCGTAAAATACAAGGAAATTTCACCTATCGATTTCTCACATTCAAACATTATCAGTGTGTTTAATATGGGCGGAGAATTGATCCATCAACAAGAAGGCTTGGGCGTTGACAATAAAGAAACCATTCAAACCATTCTTGAATTAACAACTAAAAATTAAATACTAAATTATCCGTCAACTAAGAACATAAAAAGAGATGGGTAATGTAATAAAGATTAAAAATGAAAAATTAAAATTAAAAATTGTGATGCAAAACATAAGAGTTTGGGGAGATGTTGGCACCTTATCAAGCGATGATAAAACATCCGCTTTGCACGAAGCTTGGGCAGAAGCGATACTCAACACCAAAACTTCCTTTAAGTTAGGACGTCAGGAAATAAGTTATGACGATCAACGAATTTTCGGAAGCGTCGGCTGGGCACAACAAGCAAGAAGTCACGATGCGATTTTGTTTAAATACATCCCAAATGCCAACAATATATTAGAGATTGGTTTTGCCTTAAATACTGATTCGCAATCTAATATAGATATTTTATATAGCAACGCTGCAGGCTATAAATCCTTACAGTATGCTTGGTACCACGGAGATTTTGACAAAATTGGCGTGAGTTTTTTATTGTTAAATACTGGTATTGAATATTTGGATGTTGGCGATAACCAAACCATTGATTATATGCAAACTATTGGCCCCAGACTTACGTATAAATCGGGTAAGTTCAATGCCAATGCAGCAGCCTATTTTCAAACTGGAAAATCAAAAAACGCAAAGGTTAGTGCCTCTTATTTTACTGGGAATATTGGCTATAAATTCACAACCGAATGGTCTTTAGGTTTGGGTGTAGAGCAGCTTTCAGGAACAGATTCTAATGCCAGCAGCACAGACATAAAATCATTTGCGCCTTTGTTTGGAACGAACCACAAATTTAACGGATATATGGATTATTTTTATGTAGGCAACCACGCAAACAGTGTCGGATTGACAGATATTAATATGACTCTGGGCTATTCTAAAAATAAATTCTCTGCAAAACTAATCCCTCATTTATTTTCAGCAGCAGCAGGCGTCTTTGATGGAACAACCAAAATGGATGCGAGTTTAGGAACAGAAATCGATTTTACAATTGGGTATAAAGTTGCCAAAGACATCAACCTGAATGCAGGCTATTCAAAACTATTTGCAACAGATACACTGGAGGTTTTAAAAGGCGGCGATAAAGATGAAAATAATTCTTGGGCATGGGTGATGATTACGTTTAAACCTTCGCTTTTTTCTCACAAAGGAATATAGCACCAAATAAAAGTTGATGTTTTTGGAACTTCTAAAAAAACCAACTTTCGTTTTAATATTTATTTCTGAACCAGACTTTTTGCCATTCCCGTTTCAAAATAAGAAAAGACACGGCTTCGGCTAGTTCCAAAGGATCACTCCCATCCAAGGCTTTAACTTGTTTTTCGGGAACATCAATTATATAAAGTAAGTTTAGGTAGTCCGCAAATTTTTCTTGGATCAGTGTATAGATCGTTTCGTGAAGTACTAATTTGAAACTTGTTGGCAAAACTTCATCATGAAAACTTAAACCCACATTTGCGCGTAAAAAATCTTTGTTAAATTGAAATACTAATTTTCGGTATAAATCTAACTGATTGACTTCAGAAATAAGATCTTCAAAATTTGAGGGTAGTTTCATTAGACAGTTCTATCCATAAGACTGGTTCCAAACATTTTTAGCAATTCCTTTTTTTCTTCTGAAATCGTCAGTAATTCCAACACAGAAAATGCTCTTGAGGTGTACTCTTGAATCGCCTTTTTGGTAGCTTCTGCAGAACCTGATGTTTTGAAAATTTGCTTCACGGTTTCTATTTTGGCATTAGAATCCATGTGGTCTGAGCTGAATAATTGTTTCAGTTGTTGTTGGTCATCTTCAGATGAAAACTCTAAAGCCTTTAAATATAAATAGGTTTTTTTATTCTCAATAATATCCCCACCAACTTGTTTTCCAAAGGTTTCAGGATTACCAAAAGCATCCAAATAATCATCTTGCAATTGAAAGGCGATACCTAAATTTTTTCCGAATTCATAGCAACGATCCTGATCGCCTTTTGAAGCACCAGCAATTATAGCGCCCATTTTCATGGCAGCACCAACCAATACAGCTGTTTTGAACTCAATCATTTTTAAATACTCCAAAATCGAAACCTCATCCCGTGTTTCAAAATCAATGTCGTATTGCTGACCTTCACAGACTTCTAGAGCCGTTTTGCTAAATACTATGGCGAGTTTATGAAAAGTCTCAGGCTGATAATTTTCGAACAACTGATACGCCATAATTAGCATCGCATCACCCGATAGAATTCCGGTATTTAAATCCCATTTTTCATGCACGGTTTTATGACCACGACGCAAAGGCGCTGCATCCATAATATCGTCATGAATAAGCGAAAAATTATGAAAAACCTCTACTGCCAAAGCGGCGTCCAAAGCATCATCTACTTCTCCATTGAAACAATCCGCAGTCATAAGCGTCAATACAGGACGCAAACGTTTTCCTCCTAAATTCAATATATACGTAATAGGTTCATACAGGTTTTTGGGCTCCCCTAGTGTTCTGTAATCTTTTAAATATGCTAAAAATTGTTTTTGGTACGTTTCAATGGCTTTCATATTACAAAAATAAGTGAATTCCCAACACTATTTTGCTATGTATAATCGAAAAATCAATATGTGTTTTTTTCATAATCGAAATGTGCTTTTTAATCGCGCCAGCTAGTTAAGCTTTATGTTCGCTTGTTCAGCGTGGTCTGCCGCTTTTTTTGCCCATGCATTTGTCTCTGCAACTGTTATATCGAGCACCTGTTTGTTAATCGTTTCTAATGCACCGTATGACATTACCAGCTCGTTGCCTATGCCTGTGGTGGCTAAGTCGTAGCGACGCACCAGCACGTTGCCATCTGGTTGTGTGCGGCGAAAATAAACAATAGTTTCGACACTAGCAACCGTGTAACGGTAATTTGTAGTCACAGCAGCCCAACTGGTCTTATTATCAATTGAAATCTCTAAGGTGTCTCCTGTTGTGGTTTGTAGTAGTGTTACTCGGGCGTTACCGTTAGCATCTTCAATGCCTATGCCAGTCAAGTCCTCATCAGTGTCGGCAGTAACAGTACCTGTGCCTTGGCATTTAATGTTAGTGAACTTAGCACCACCCACCAATGCTGTGGCTTTAATAGTTATCAGTTTGGTTGCTACATTAACAGCGAAAACAGATGTAGCATCCTTTTTCCCCAAAAGCGACCAATCTTTTGGCATTAAAAGTTGTGTCCCATTTCCTGTGAAAAGCAAGCTGTCAATCGTAGGCACTTCCACATTGGCAGCAGCTACTTTCCAACTCTTTGCTCTATCATACAACCGCCCAAGATTGTCAATAGAAGTATAAGCATCTACAATGGCTTTATCCGTTTCGGATATGTTAGGATCGTCAAAAAGTGTCCAATCAAATTTCAATACGCCAATTCCTTTTAACTGTCTCTCTGTAACAGCATACAGATGATTATAATTCCAAAAATGAATATCAAAAGCATCAGTAGTATCATCGTTTTTACTTCGTCTATCTTTTTTATTAAGACCTGTATCATCTGCTCCGACAAATGTTTGGTTTGTTTTTGCTACTACTGCTGTAAGAACATCAACCACAGGCGTTACACCAGTTGTAGGTGTTGTCCCTTGATATATAAAATCATTTGTATATATTTCACCGAGTGCATTTCTCCTGTCACCGTTATCTGTATCTTTAATGAAATATCTTGCACCCTCGATTGCATTACCCGAAGTATCTTTAATGTTTGCCTGCCACTCTTTGCGAATTTCAACCACACCCTCTGCATGTACGTTAATATTGTTATGTTCTACAATTATAGTATCACTTCCTTTTTTAGTGTTTATTCCCCTTACCTTTCCTCCATTAAAAAGGTTAAAGTCTTTGGCATTTGCCGTGGATTGATAGTCCTTAAAAGGGATAAAAGATGTTTGTCCTTGAGCACTATGGTCTGAGATACCATTAGATCCAATCATAATCAAACGTGGTGGCGTGCTTGAAACAACTCTTGGTGCATAAATGGGCGATGTTGCACTTGATACGCCTCTTATTTTTAATCCATCAATCACAAGATTGACAGATCCATTACTGACTTGCATAGATTGAGCTGTATATCCGGGGTTTCCGTATCCTTCAATAACTGCGCCCTCGTGAATTCGAGAACCAGAGCTTAAAGAGCCAAAAGCGATTACTATATTACTTCGGATTGTTCCCTCCCACCAAGTCAAAGTGCCTTGATTAATTATGATACGAGCATTATTAGTATGATATATATCGCTAACGCTAGTCGGTTGTTTATGACATACAATAGCCATATTCTCTGATATAACACGCTCTCCATTTTTTATGACATTACTTCCTATGGTTAAAGCAGAAGAAGATGAAGATGGCTTGAACGCATGTGCTGGCGAAGCTGTGCCAAGTACGAGTGTTTCAAATTCTGGATTTATTTTTAAAATTCCATACCGAAATTTAAGATTACCAATATTATAAATAAACCTAGCAGTACTGCCAGAATATTCAATGTGAGTTGTTACTCCAGTTATACTCGAAAGACCTGCTAAAGATGTATCTGTAGTATTTGATATTGTATCGCCTAAGATTGAATAAGACATGCTACACGTAATTTAAAGTTAATCGATCTGCCCAGTCGGTCGTTAAATTAGTAACCCCGCTGGCTGTTTGTTCTGTGGAGCCTTGGCTGCGTTTGATCACAGCCGTGCCGTCCAGCTCATAGCCCACATACACCCAGCCACCATCATAGCTGCTGCGGTAATTTGTAACAGTAGCAAAATCAGTCTTAGCCTTTAAATCTTTAATATCAGATCCAATGCTTTGAAATGCGGCAGTAAGTCGGCTAGTGAGGCTCATAATTAGTTATCTCTAGCAGTTGTATATTCAGTCACAAAATTATGATCGGGGTCTCCAACGCCAATGTTGGCGCACGCCTGCGCCTGTTGGGTGGCTGTCAATGTTTGAGCCACGTCAAACGACACTTTTTTACTCAATGAAGTTGCCATTGTTTGAGCAAAAGTCGCATCTGAATTAATCGCATCTTGCAACTCTTTGAATGTGTCCAGTGCGGCACCAGCTCCGCCAATTAGATCCGTTTTTACGGCTGTTTTTGCCGCTTCAATTGTGTCATAAATCTTATCAGCCGACCAAGTCGCCGTTGTGTCGCCATTCCCAGCCGTATCGTCTATATCGGACAAGTTACCAATGGCAGTGTGCAGCTCATTAATCGCTGCTACTAAATTACCCTTAGCTGTAGTGCTAAGGCTGCTTAAATCACCATCTGCCGCTTTTAGGGCTTTGACGTCTGCACCAATCGACTGCGCCAGTGCAATAATTCTTTGTTCTCGTGTCATTTGTTCTATTGTTAATTATTAATTTTTGCTTAGTATATAATGTGCGAGGAAGTCAATATCTTCTTCGATCATTCCCGACACAAATTCAGCTTCGGTGCCTTGGTAGCCATTGATGACTGCCAATTCATAGGCACTTAATCCATCGCGGTATTTGGTCAATTGCAAATGATTAGATGCCGCCAATCGCACCACCACATTACCACTTGTTGAGGCAACGCTGATACGCTTTCTTTTCCCAGCTGTGATCTGTACATTCATAATTTAATTTCTAAATCTCCTTTAAATTCCACTCGCTTTGTGAGGCTATTGAAAATTTCATAATAGTGATCCCCTGCATCCAACTGCTGCACCGTTGGTTCGATCGTCAATAGCAATTCTTTGGCGTTGGTAGTCACTGCTGATGCTATTTGTTGACGGCTGTTTTTTGCAGGCGAATTAAATACCGTAAAGGAATAAGTGCCTGTCCAGTCTTCATCTTCATTGGTGATAGTTATAATTACTTTTTCTGCATGCTGAATATTCGTAATATCTAACACAGCAGCTATTGAAGCGTCTAATTTTAAAGTGTTTGTCTTGTGCATTATCCTACGTATTTAATGAGTGCTATTACCCTGTAACTCGGTCTATTTTCATGCGCCTGTCCGCTTCCTTTATTTTCGGTTGTAACCGCATGACTGTGTCCCCCTGCTGTATCTGTTGTCACAGAATGCTGGTGTGCGCCCTCGGTGCTTAGGTTTAAAGAATGCGTATGACTGCCTGCATTGTTCATATTGAAAGAATGCGTATGGCTTCCAGCACTACTCGTCGTGCGGTTGCGGTAGTGTAGGTATCTATTATCAAAATCGCTAGAAGCGCTGCCGAGGACGTTTTTTGATAGCGGTTCTACACCGTCATAACCATTGCTTGCATGTTGCTCTGCAAAATATGCGTCACGGTAGGGGTGAGAGTGACTACCGCCACTATTGGTGCTGCCCGTATGCTTGTGACTTCCTGCAGATCCCGTGGTACCTGTATGGCTGTGTCCGCCTGCCGATGCCGCTGTGCCTGTGTGGCTGTGATCACCAGCTTGTGCAGCGTTTCCATTGTGGTTGTGTTGGGGCATTTCGGCTTCGGTCAATGCCACTTCGTCGTCACCACCTTCTGCACCTATTGTATCATAGTCGGGGTTCGTGGCGTCGTAAATTACTGGAAATTTACCGCTTAATATTTCGCACAACTCCCAGCCTGTTGGGATGTCCGCAATAGCTCCTATATATGGCAGGCGCACGTCCTTAAAAAAGGTTTTGAAAATCTGACCGCCAATGCCCTCAACAAAGGGCTTTAAGTCGCTAAAATCAAAGGTCACTGCGCCACCCGTACCAAATCGAGCTTCGCGACGGGAATAGGCAGCTTTACTATCGCCAGCACCATCGTTGTCGGCGTCTTCTTGATAAATCACATTTTCGGTAGTTTCATAAATAGACACTTGGGCAGCTGCAGCTCCACCTTTAAATGGGATCACTTCGCCGTCATATACAATTATGCCGTCCGTGACGTTGGCACCTTCAATTTTGACACCCGACAAAATATAAGTGTCGGAGCCGCCCAAAGCAGACAGTGCCATCACCAGCTTTGATTGCTCTTGTAAAAAGTCGAGGGTTTCGGTTTCTAGCGGAAAGCCGCCTGTATGAAATTGTAAATTGTCCATTATGTTGCGTTTGTGATTGTATATGTTTTTGTTGTCAATTTATAGTAATTAATTAGGGATCTCATACGGATGCGCGCTTCGGCACTTAGTGTCATTCCTGCTGGTAACACCACCACAAAATTGACATCCTTAAAAGCCAATTCGGATCGGCTATATATGTAGCGGGTGCCTAAATATACGGGCTTGTCTTCGGCGTGCGTATATACATAAGTTGGCTCGTTGACAATGCCATCATCAATATAAATTCTGCGGTCGGTGATGTCAAAACGATCGTTTAATACTTTTTGCAAATACACAACCTGTCCTGTGTGCTGCAGCTTGTACAGCGTATCACGTCTAAAAATCATAAACAGACTGTACAGCGAGTCTAAAGGACGTACAAGCCCCATCAAATAAGCGCGCACCTTTGGCTTGCGCATAAAGGTCGGGGTCAACAAGTCTTTTAACCTGCTGTAATTGACGGTATAATTACTAGAGTGATACATCTCGCGCGATCCAGTTAATAGTTAGGTTGTTGTCATCTATTTTCATGTGTCCAGCATCCGACTGATATGTTTCGTCAATGGCTGTCCATGTAGTTTGGTTTCCAAATTTGTAATGCGCAGCTTTAATCACAGGCATTTCAATGCCACGCACCTGCTGCAGCTGATCGGTCAGCTTTGTCAAGACCAATTCGCCATTAAATTCAAACTCCCGCAAATAATTGCGGATCCCGTTTTGCAACGGCTCGTTATCGGAACCGTCCAAGGCAGCACCGCTTGCGCTTAGCTCCAGCGGATTGTAATAAGCGTCTATTTCAAGCTTCAAATCGTCTGCAGGACGGTTGATAAGTGAAAACGGTACGCCAGCGTCCCTAATCAGTTTAATGTACTGCACCAAAGCAGTGGATTGTTCTGTTGGCAGCTGGATCCGATCGCCATTGCTTTCGCCTGCAACTTTGATGAATAATTTGCTGTTGATCTCTACCACCGCTGCATATTTAACCACTTTTGCGGTGGCAATTTCTAGTGCCGTCCGTCCTGTATTGTCGTAGGTGTCGGACTCGCCCAAAGAGTGTCCAAACTGAAACGCCAGCACCTTGGTTCGGTACCAACTCGCTTTGTGTGCTTTTTGCACTGCCAACAGGGCTTCCACTTCACTTTTAAGGCGGTCAAAAAGCGTTTCGACGCTCCAAATAGCCACCGCCACAATAAACACAAACAAACGCCACACAGCCACCTTTGAGGTGCTGCTAAGATTGGTCAGCTGCGCCTTTTCGTCAGTGGTCAAAACGTCCAATGCGTTCAGCTCGTTGCTGCCTGTTATTTGCGTGAGCATTTCGTCTTGTATGTCATTTATTTTTCGTGCCATATTTCCTAACTATTTATTAACTTTTAAAAAACAACTCTCACTATTCCATCACCGTTATGATAGAATGCTCCCGCCGTTAAATTAGCAGATAATGCAGCAGCATTATTGGCATGTATTGGTAATCCATCAACGTGAAGTCGAGACGTCGGCGAAACAGTGCCGATACCTACATTTGTGCCGTCATCAAACACTTGACTGTCTCCAATCGTTCCTGCTGCTGTGGCCTTTTGTAAATAATTAACGGTTCCTGTACCCTCTATTTTACTAGCCACAATATTTCTGAAATTAGGAGCTATACGCAAAGCAACTGCGTTTTGAGAGGGTATATTTGTAAATTCTAATTCTTCGTCATAAGCAACTATTTGACGCGTCGTGAGACTTTCCACATGAGCACCGTTGCTTATATTTGGAGCGTCAGCGTTTCCTGTAATGATTCCGTTTGTGTAGTTGAGTGATTCTAAATACTCTTTGTTGATGAGTACTTTTTTTGTAGCGTCTATGATTTTTTGAACGTCACCTGTAAAATTGATAATCCCCCCAAAGTCTGACTCCAAAATTCCAGTGTTATGGATGAAGCGAAACTTTTTATTAATTGCTAATAGTTTAGCAGCAATCGCATTTACGTCTCCACCGCTACCGCCAGCTAAATATGTTAAGTCTCCTATTACATTTAAATTTGGACTCGAATGACCAGAAATGTCAAAATCCATATAGATTACTTCACCTCCTGTTATATTCCCTTGTCTTAAATCTAAAACAGGGTGCATTGTTTGAAAGTATCCTGTAACATTTGGATTATCTGCTAATAGTGTTCTATTACTAACTCTTGCTACACCATTTATAGTTTGTGTTTCAGTACCTATCGCTCTTACATCAACTGTATCACCAATTAAAAAAGATGTAGTACCACCGCCAATTAATTCAACCTCCAAGTCTCTCCCATAAAGGACTAAAGAATTAAAATCACCTGTTTTTCTCACATTTAATTGTTGCCCTTTAGTACCAGTTTCGTCGTCCGTACCTGACCTTGTGATGGTTTTATGTGCTCCATAATAATAACCAGTACCTGTTGGATTGGCTGTTCGTTCTACTGAATAAGATGTATTTATTAATTCACCGCCAATTGTGGGATCTTCAGTCACATTTTGATACACTGTTGAATCAGTTGCAGATGTGGGCGCATCGCCAATTATTAGCTTCTTGACTTGTGTACTTGTATTTTGATCAAGCGGACTTATTATTCCGTTACCATTGGCACTCCAAATTTGCTCTAACCCCGCAAGCTTTTGCTTTTCGGCATCGGTATAATTTTCATCCGACAAGGCTTTGCCATCGACCTTGTCCACCTTTTCGCCTAAGTCTTGATCTATTTGGTCAAGCTCTGCCTGCAACCCTGCAACTTCTGAAATGGGATGCGTGGGTGGGTGGGTGTAATTTTGCAGCCCCGCCAGCTTTTGCTTTTCGGCAGCGGTATAATTTTCGTCCGACAAGGCTTTGCCATCGACCTTGTCCACCTTGGTGTCCAAAGCGTCTTGAAGTCCAGTAATAAAACTGATCGCATGCGCATTCGGATGCACATACTGAGTCAGCGCGTTCAGCTTGTTTTTGAGGGCGGTTGTAAAGTCATTCGTCGTCAGCTGTTTGCCTGTGACCTTGTCCACCTTACCATTAAGCGCAGCCACCAAACCGTCAATGAAAGTGAGTGGCATGGTGTTTGGCAGCACAAATTTTTCGGCGGTTACGGTTTGACCGTCTGAAAAGGTCAGCGACAAGTCGCCGTTCGCAGCCACCGTATAAGACGTAATGAGATCCCCACTGTCTTTGTGGTGAAAGCTGTCTATAAGGTTGGCAAATTGCTGTTCAGTCGGCTTGTCACCTGTTTGAAACCATGTTTTTAAGGTGTCGATGCTTGTTTTCATATGGGTTGTATTTTAAAGTCCGATCCTATTGCCCAGTAGCCGATCCCTTCCAATGTGGTCAGATCCGTAGCGGTGAGCGCGGTGGCAGGTTGTATTTGACGGGCGGTGTAAAAGTCCACAATATCAGATGCCACCACGTCCACATCTTCAGCTTGTATTTTAGTGTTTGCGGTCAGTTCGTCCGTGATGCCTATATTATTTGCCCATGCCAGTGTGAACCACGCAGAAATGCCACCCAATTGTTGGATGCATATGTCTGCCAAAGACTGGCGTTTCAATACGGTGGTGTTTTTAGCCATGGTTCTTTTTATAGGTTTCAAACTCGCTTTTCAAATTGCGGTATTTATCCTTCCACAGATCCAAATTTTTTCGTAGCAACTGTATTTCTTTTTCCAGCTCCAAAAATTTGCCATCGTAGCGGGTTTTCAAGTCCGTGAGGGCTTCTTGGTACATGTCCACAATATGCTGCTGGTGAACGTCATTTGCTGTTTGTATTTCTTGGTGCCGCTTTTTGCGCTCAAAAAGCCATGCACTGACTCCTGCAATAGCGGTCAATATTTCGGTGATGTGTTGTTTGAAAAATTCCATTTATATAAGAGTTAAATTATGAGTATCGCCACGGCTGTCCACGCCTGCGGCGTTGCCTGTTTTTACATAAGCGTCAATCGCATCGGCCAAAGCCGTTGCCACGTCAGTCACATTGTTGATCGTGTTTGGGCTGCTCAATATGGTGATCAGATCTGCTTTGAGTTGTGCTTTGTTAAATGCCATTATTTTAATATCTTTTCAAGGCGTGTTTTTTGCGCCTGTGTTATTTCCTGTTTGATTGCCGTAATAGCTGCTACATTAGGCGTCACACCTATCGACACCACCACCTTGTTAAGCTCGTCACACAGCTTGCCGACTTCGTCTTGAAAGTCGGTTAAAACCTGTTTTAAATTTTCGTCCGCACGGTCTATTTTATAGCCCAGCGCATCGATATGAAATTCAGCGTCACCGATCTGACCTGCAATGCTTTCCACTTCGCCAAAAGCTGCCACAAAAAAGGTATTGTCGTCGTCGCCTATGCGACTGATCAAAACCGTAGTGCCCACAGCAGGATATTGCACGATTTTGTTGCCGTTATCAATTACGCTACTAAGGCGCACATCATCAAACACAAAATCGTCCGTGTCTTGAACCGACACCACATGCTGCGTCTTGTCCACAGCTGTGACCGTGGCTGGGAATGTTTGCACATCCTTTGCCGTGAGATTTCTTAATGCCTCTTTTAACTTTTTATCCATGCCAATTTATTACCAAGTTCTATTATTCGTCTTGCGCCGCTCACTCCAAAAGTGGTGGTGACCTTTGGTACAAAATAGCGTCCTGCCCTGTTTGGGTAATTTTCATCAATAATTTCTGCCGACATGCCGCGCTCGGCATCGGGAATTAAAAAGGTGGTAATGCTGCCCTCGTAACCATCAAATTTGAGCTCGTCCAGCTCCGCTTCACCTATCTGTTTAAGGATGGCTGGATTGCTGACGTTGTACTTGTGCAGCGTCCGCTGTTCCCCGTCGGTGTCGCCCACAATGACTTCAATTTTTTTGTTGTCTTTTTGCACCCCAATCACTTTGACATTTAGCCGCACATCTTCTGCGTTTCTGTAGCGCAAATCGTGCTTAATTACGTTTTGATGCAGATCATACGTCACCAAGTCGCCTGCGCCTTTATTTTGCCGCAGTCCAGCGTACAATGCGCCGTTATTATCAATGAAAATCGACAGCCCATACTCATCGCGGATTTTTTCCAGTGCCTGTGCGCCGTTTTTGTCTTTGATCACAAATTTGTCAAATGCCACTTCGGGAATATCACCCGCCAGCTGCACGCCTGTGCCTTCCACAATATGCGCCAAGACCGCGTTTAAAGTGGTCGCGCCAAAATTGTGATTGATCCGCTTTTTTCGGATGTTATAAACCGCATCTTCACACTCCAATGTGACCATTGGTGTGTTGGGTTTGACAAAAGCAACAAAGCCGTTAAATTCAACTTTACTGGCGACGTCCTTATATGCCAAAGTGACCTGCACAGGCATTCCTGTTTTGATCGTGGTTTCTAATTTTTTGCGCGTGAAACCTTGAGACGCGTTGCCAAACAATGCCGATGCAGGCAGCTTGATCACCGCCTTGTCGCTCAACAGATCGACAGATTTGACCACCTGCACGTTGTTTACTTGCGTAAAGGTATAAGTGTCAATTGTGATGCTGCAGTCGAGAATAAACATTATAATGCGTGTTTTAAATTGCCGTAAAAGTCCTCATCGGACACGGCGTTAATTATGTATTTTTGGCTGTATGGCTGTCCCTGCTGTTTATCAAACGCATAGCTGGTAATGACAAGCCTACGGATCTTAAATAAGTCCGCCAGTTCATTTTCAAAGTCCAAAGCCGCAGGCGTTTCGCAAAGCTCAACAAGTGCCGCCACTTGATCTTGTGGGTATTGTTTTCTGTCGGGATCAATACAGACGCCTTCGATCTTAATTTTATAGTCATTGGCGGCGATCAGTTCCTTGACGGTGCCACGGCGGTTGCTTCCTGCGATCGCGGTTTGAATGATCCTTTTTTGTCCCGAAAATGTCACCAGTGGCTCGTTTGGTAAACGGTGTCCGTTGATCACCACGTCCATAAAGTATGGTATGCCTAAATGTGTCCGCCCCAGTATGGCGTTTCCTATTTTGTTAGGATCTGGCAAAAAGCGTTTCAAGCCCAATAATGGATAGGCTCCCGCCACATAGCCATGGGCTGTGGTCGTTATTTGTTGTATGTCAAAAGTTGCCGCCATTAGCTTGATGTTTGCATTTGGTTTGTTGAATTTAAAACGCGCAGCAGGGCTTCTGATATACGGCTTTCCAGCTCGTCCACACCCTCTTGGATGGTTTCACTCTGAATGATCAATTGCTCAATGAGTTTATCAAAAGTGACCGTGATGTTTGTTTGCTTGCTACCACCACCCGTGATGCCGTCAATACCTGTGGTAAGGTCGGGTGTATCACCCAGTCCGCTAACGGTACCGCCTGCAACTACTGGTACTTTTGGCATTAAGCCATCCAGCAGTCCTTTGTTCTTGTTTTTACCCGCTTCTGCCACGCCTTTTGCGTAGGCAGTTGCCGCATTTTTACCAATATTTTTGGCATTGTCAATTGCCTTTTTTGCCGTGCCAAAGCCCAGTAAATCTTCACCTGCTTTTTTGCCGACCAAAAGAGCAGCTTTCCATTCGCCGTTGAAAAACAGCATTAAGGCTTTGCCAATGCCCATGATGCCCGACAATAGTTCTTTTATACGACCAATGACAACTTCTTTAATGAGGTTGGCAAAGCCGCTGATGGCTTCCCACGCTGCTAGTATAGCACCACGGAACCAGCCTATTTTCTCATATGCCATAAGCACCGCGCCAATTAAGGCGGCGATGCCCAAAACGATCACACCGATCGGGTTGGCGGTCATGGCGATATTTAACGCCCATTGCGCCATCGTCCAAATGCCATAGGCAATGGCAATGACTTTTAGAATTGGGATCAACGGACGCAGCCAGCCAAGAAGCGTTGCCAATCCTGTGCTAATTATCTGAACGGCAACCGAAAGCCCATTAATGACACTTGTTAAACCGTTGATAACGCTCTGTGCGCCATCGGTCGCTGCAGTCACTCCAAAGAAAGTCCTAATAAAGATTTTTAGGGCAGAAAATAACGGCATAAAGGCGGCAACTAAATTGAGGATGGCGTTTTTTACAGGCGTAAAACCATTGACAATGCGGATCCCAAAGGACACCAATTTTACAATGGTTGGTACCAAATATTTTTCTGAAAATTCAGCAAGGTTGGTTTTAAGATTTCCAATGAGTGTTGAGATTTTTCCAAGCCCGCTTTTGCTGACTTTTTCCATCATGCCATTAAAACGACCGCCTGCGCTGGTGGTGATTAAAAAAGCGTCTTCTACCGCTTTGGCACTGATCGCGCCCTTACTCATGTCCTCTTTTAGCGACGCCATGCTGCGCCCTGTTTTACGCGAAATGACCTCTAAAGGGTTAAACCCCGCATTGATCATTTGCAACAGATCCTGTCCCATCAGCTTGCCTGTGGATTGCACCTGTGCGTATGCAAGTGAAAGTGAGTTGAGTTTGTCACGGTTTCCACCCGACACATCGCCCAGCATTTTTAAACTTGGCAGAATCTTTTCATTGGCAATGCCAAAATTAAGCAACAGCTCTGCGTTGCGTTGCAGATCCGCATTTTCAAATGGCGTGGCGGCGGCAAATTTGTTGATGTCAGATC
>Ga0209533_1002660_pt1 | contig 16088 bp, 10 predicted proteins | sample COG_04_FD_184748 | JGI IMG/M metagenome (GOLD analysis project Ga0209533, IMG submission 184748) | Pelagic Microbial community sample from North Sea - COGITO 998_met_04 (SPAdes) (version 2) | ecosystem: Environmental > Aquatic > Marine > Neritic zone/Coastal water | place: Helgoland, sampling...
AAGATAATTTTAAATATTTAGAAAATATAATTTATCTACCACCACCTGTAATAATAAATAATAATCAATGTGATAAAATATATGATATTTTATTTATAGGTTTAGTTAATGATTTAACAAGAAGGAAACCTATATTAGAAAATTTAAAAAGATTTTTTAAAATAAAAATAGTATATGATAAAACTGGTGATGAATTAACAGAAATAATAAATCAATCAAAAGTAGTATTAAATTTACATTATTATGATAATGATACTTTATTAGAAGAAGTTCGATTTAATGAAATAATTAATTCAGATACTCACATATTATCAGAATTACCTCATATTGATGTAGATGCTATGAAAGATAAATATGAATATGAAGATAGGGTTACATTTATAAATATAATAGAAAAACCAAATAAAATTATAAAAAAATCTGATCCAATTGTATACGAATTGAAAACTTTGCTTAAAAAACCTAATAAAAAATACGAACATAATTTTAATAATGATTTGACTGAAAAGATTTTAATAGAGAATATTAAAAATATTATAATTGGTCAAAATATAGATTTAATTAATATATTAATTAGGACAACATATAGACCAGGATATTTTAAAAAATGTATTAATTCTATATTATCACAATCATATACAAATTATAAAATAATATGTTGTTATGATGATAAAAGATGTTTAAATTATTTAAAAGAATATGAAGGGATAATAGAATATTTTTATGTTAATGAAGAAAATAATAATAGTCATAAATATAATTTATATTGTAATGTTTTGATGGATAAGGTTGAAGATGGTTGGATTATGTTTTTGGATGATGATGATAAATTATCTAACAATAATACTTTACAATCAATTAAATATCAATTAAATAATTTTAATCAAATATTATTTTGGCAAGTTAATATTGCTGGAAATATAATAATTCCTGAAGATGTAGAGAAAATAGAAAAATATAAAATAAGTGGAATTGGATTTTGTTTCCATAGTAATTTCAAAAATTTATCAAAATGGATACCTTATGGTTGTAGTGATTTTTATTTTATTAATAAACTATTATTGAATTACAATTTTAACAGAATTAAACTAAATAAAACATTAACTGAAACACAACATAATAATTTAACTGGTTCTCATGGAGAACAAAATGAATATCCATTTGAAGAATATATAGAACATAATAATATTAAACAAATATATGTATCTGAATCATTAAAACATTTTAAAGATAAAATTTTAAAAAATTATAATTTAAGAGAGTATGATAATATAAACGAATCAAGTTTATTTTTTGGAGTTTATGATAAAAATGATATTAAAAATATAAATAATCACAATGGTATTAAATATATAATGTTTGAGAATAATGATGTAGATAATTATAAATATATTAATAATGATAATTATTTAGCTACATCAAAGTATATTAAAAATAAATTATTACAAGTAGGTAAATTTAGTAGATTAATAGATTTAAATATAGTAGATGAAACAATATTTAACTCTATAAAAGATACATATTTAAAAAAAAAAATTGTTGCTGTTATACCTGTTTTAGGAAGAGAACCATTATTAAAGTATACTATACGTCGATTATATAAAAAAAATAAAGTAAATCATATTATTGTTATTGGAAATAGTCAAAGTGAAGAAAAAGTAACATTAGATGAAGGAGGAATATTTTTACAATATAAAAATAACCCTTTAGGGAAAAAATGGAATGCTGGATATTTATTTGCAAAAAAATTTAATCCAGATGCTATATTATTTGTTGGTAGTAGTGATTGGATATCAAACGATTGGATCGATAAAGCATATATTGAAATTTTAAATGGTGCTGGATTAGTTGGAAAAAGAGATTTTCATATGTTTGATATTTCTAACAATTTACAACGTTATTGTAAATGGAATGGTTATATATGTGAAAGAATTAATGAAACAATTGGTATTGGTAGACTTGTATCATCTAAACTGTTAGAACATATAAATTATAAACCTTTTATAGATGAACAAGAATCAAGTATGGATTATGCAATGCATAATAATTGTATTAAAGCAAATATGGTTTCAAAAATTTTAGAAAATGATTCTATATTTTTATCAATTAGTTGTGATTTATGGAAAAATAAACATCAATTTGATTTACATTATACAGCATGTAATAATGACCCATACCAGCAAGTATTACATTATAAATTAAAAAATTATGATCATAATAATATAGAATTATATAAAAATGGACACATATATACTAAAGAGGAAGAGCATATGTTACATAAAAAATTTCCTGAATTAGATGAATTTATTAGTGAGTACGTAAAAGTACGATATTAATAATATAAAGTAATATAAAATTATAAATCTATGGAATGCAAAAATTGTCTTATAACTGATGACTTGTGTTATTTTAAAAATAATACTTGTTTTTTTTGTGACATGCATAACGAATTAGATTCTAAAAATTTGGATTTTAATCTGGTTCTCAATAAAATAAAAAAAAATAAGGGAAAATATAACTGTATTATTGGCATATCAGGTGGACAAGATAGTTCAACAATACTATATGCGGCTGTTAAAAAATGGGGACTATCACCATTAGTAATACATTTTAATAATCATTGGAATACTGATAACGCTACTTTTAATATGAAACAATTAATACAAAAACTGAATGTAGATTTTATTGAATACTATGTTAATAAAGAAGAATTTGATAACCTTAATAAAGCATTTTTATTAGCTGGAACTCCAGACTGTGATATTCCTAATGATATTGCTATGACTAAACTAATGTATGAAACCTGTGAAAAATATAATATAAAATATATACTCAATGGTCATTGTTATAAAACAGAAGGAAGCACTCCAAAAGCGTGGACATATATGGATGCTAAATATATAAAAGATGTATATTATCGTTTTTTTAAAAAAGAATTAATAAATTATCCGTTATTTGAATTCAAAGATCAATTACATTATAATACTTTAAATATTCAACAAATACGTCCATTTCATTATCAAAATGTTAATAGGTTTGAATTAGATAAAGAAATGAAGGAATTTATTAATTATAAATCTTATGGGTGGAAACACGGTGAAAATAGCTATACTGATTTTGTTGGATCTTATCTTTTACCAAAAAAATTTGGAATTGATAAAAGAATTGTTTATTTATCGGCAAGGATAAGAACTGGTTTATTAACAAAAGAAAAGGCAAGAAATATTTTAAATTGTGAACCATCATTTGATACTGATATATTAGGTGATGAATACATGGATTTAATTGATTCACCTATTGTCGATAGAAACGAGTATGATAGTTATAATTTTAAAGAAGCAAATTGGATGATTTATTATTTGTATTTATGTGGAACTGTTCCTTATACATTTTACATTAAATATTCTCAAAAAATAGATGAATTTGAATATCATAAATTAGAAGAAGTTCCTCATTACAAACTAAAGAAAATTAAAGATACTATAAAAAACACTATTTATAATGATAAAGAATTAGAAGAAGTAAGAAAAAAATTGTGTGAAAAATTTTGAAAGAAAATTGATTCAAATAAAGATGGATATGTTAATCCTCAATCATATATTTTAATAACATATAATATAAAGCTAGATGATATAAATTTTTTTATAAATATAGATGATTATAATGATTTGAATTTACTAAGTAAAATTATAACTTTACCTAATAATATTCAAAATAAAAATAATCCATTAAACATATTATTAAATAAATATGCTAATATAGTAATATAAAAATAAACTTAATAAAATTTATTATGGAGATGATATTATTTTATTTTCTTTTTAAATATATAAAAATAATAAATTCAGTTATAAAAAATAATAAATTTAGTTATATATACATGAAACAATTGTTATTTTGTAATAATTTAAATAAAAAAATTATAAAAAATAAGGTATCCATTTTATGCACATGTTATGAGAAAGATTACGAAGAGATTAAATTACTAGTTCATTCTATAAATAATATAAATTATAGTAATTTTGAGTTTCTGTTAATGATAGATGATGAATTTAAGAAAAAATATAATGAAATAAACAATTATTTTAAAAATTTAAAAAATTTAAAAAATTTAAAAAAAAATATATTTTATTCAGGTGAAAATTTAGGTAACTATACTCATTATAATACTTTAATTAATTATAGTGATGCTAAATTTATATTTATAACTGAACCAAATACTATTTGGAATAAAAATCTTATACAAGAGTGTGTTAAAATATTTAATTCAAAACTAAATATAGATGTTATTAATTACAAATATAATAGATATAATTGTGATAATGCAAATAATTTAGAATATTATAATACTGTATTTAACAATTCAAATGGTTGGGCATGGGGAGATGCAATGTTAGTTTTTCGTAGAACTGTATTTAAAGAAATAGGGTATTTTGAAAACGCAATAGTTGCCGCTGATAGTGACCTATGGAAAAGAATTAAAAAACTAATACCATCCAAGATATATTATTTAAATATTAATGGGTTTATTTCAATAGGTGCTGGTGAATCAAAAAAATATATTAAAGAAAGAGAAGATTACTGGAATTCAAAAATATTACCACGAAAAAAATATTATTATCTTGAAAATAATAAATTAAAATTAAATTTTAGTTTTGTTGAAAATCTAGCACCAGTATGCCCGTATTATACAGAAACGATAAGTGAAAAAAAAAATATATTAATTATAGGACATAATTGGGATTTTATAGATAATATAATAGATAAATTAGATAATTTCAAATACAACATTGATAAACACTTTTTTTTGAAAAGTTTATCATTTATTAAGGAAAATGATATTACTTGCTATAAAAAGTTAGTTAATAAATGTTTGAGAAATAAAATTAATGATAGTAAAATTAATTATCAAGACTCTAAATTATTTAGTTTATATGAAAATTTATGCAATAAATATGATATAGTTTTTTGTGAATGGTTTGAATTATTAGTTCCTGTTCTTAGTCATATTAAAAATAAAAAATTTAAATTAATAGTTAGATTACATTCATATGAATATTTTTATTCCCCAGTAAAAGATAGTAATTTTATAGATGAAATTCAAAATAAAGCATTATACTTGAGTTTAACAAATTTTAATAATATTGATAAATTAATAGTTGTAAATGATTGGTTTAAACAAAAAATATCAAAAAATTTTCAATATAATAATATACTGACAATTCCAAATTATTATAAAACATATGATAATCATAATTTAAATATTAATAAACGGAAAAAAAATATTGGATTAGTTGGAATAAATCCTTTAATAATAAAAGGTTTATATGACTTACTACTTATATTTAAAAAACTTGTTGAACAAGATAATGAATATAAATTATATATAAAAGGTAGTTTAGATAAAAGAAAGGAAATACCAAGCTATATTAATAAAACTGTTGGAGAAGAATATTATATAAATAGTATTAAATTGTATGATAATTTAATAAAAAATTATCCAGATAATATTATATTATGCAAACATACAAACAATGGAGGTGGAAGTATGGAAGATTTTTATAATAAAATCGGTTATCTATTAACAGCATCAATACAAGAATCATTTCATTGCGTTATAATGGAAGCTGGAAGTGCTGGATGTATTCCAATATTATATGAAAATAAAGACTTTAAAAATATTGATATAGCTCGAACACCAACACAGTATAGATTTATATCATTCAATGAAAAAATTGATATTGTTAATTATATTAAAAATAATGAAAGATTTCAGGAGTTATCATTAAGTGCATTTGAATATTATAATAGTATGAATACAGCACTTGGCGATTTTGAAAATTTATTTGATAGTTATAATTTTAAAGAAGCAAATTGGATGATTTATTATTTGTATTTATGTGGAACTGTTCCTTATACATTTTATATTAAATATTCTCAAAAAATAGATGAATTTGATTATCATAAATTAGAAGAAGTCACGGAGTCAGACTTACAAAAAATTATTGATACTATAAGAAATACTATATATAAAGATAATGATTTAGAAGAAGTTCGGAAAGAATTAATTAAAAATTTTTAATACAAATTTATATACTGAAATAATTTTATAAAATAAATAAAGTATGCTTTAAATTTTCTATATTTTTAACATGTTTATTGTATATTATTTTTTGTTCATCGGTTGTATCTTTTTCAAATCTAGAAAATTATATATTTTAATTATAAACTTAATTAAAAATTTAATAAATATTCAAACTCTTGAAACCATAATTCAATATTTCCAATTAAATGACTATTATATTTTGTAAATGCGCCATTCCAACCAACTATTTTACGTTCTAAAAATTTATTACATAAATCTAAATAAAGTGGATGTATTTTATGTCGTTCAATATCATAAGAATATTTTTCTTTAAAAACTACAGCTTCTTCCATATCTTCTAATAAAATTTCTTTCAAAGGTTTTTTTGATTTAGTTGTATATTCATTCCATGTTGCAGTTCCAATATTTTCAAAATCATAAAAAAAATCTTTGGGTTCCATAGATAACGCAATTTCAAAAATATTGTGGTCTAATAAAGGAACCCTTGCTTCAATGGAATAATACATATAAATATTATCTGCATTAATAAGTAAGTCATTAATAAGAAATGTTTGAATTTCTAACCATCTTGAAATATTACATTCTTTTAAATTTTCTGGTATATTAATTTGTTCTCTTATTTTTTCTAAAAAATTAGTTTTATAATTAATAAAGTCTTCTTTATATTTATTATCAATTGGTTTTATTTGAGATAGAAATAAATATAAATCCCGTATATGAGATTTTAATCCTTCTTGTTTTGTTTTTATTCTTCTATGACCATAAAATAATTCATTACCACCTATTCCTGATAATAATATTTTACTTTCTTTTTCATTTTCTTTTAAGTAAAGTCCAGACATATTCATTAAATAAGATGCTTTAATGGGTATTCCTGAAAAATTAATTATGTTTCTCTGTTCATCAATAAATTTTTCAATATTTTTATCTAAAAATTCACCATCTATAAATTTTAAAGTTTTTTTATATTTATCTGCATATAGTTCTGCAATTTCTTCTTCACCTATTTTTAAACTTATTAATTCACTTTCTTGACTAAACTTTATTATAAGACTTGAGTCTATGCCCCCACTGAATAATATATTCTTTTTAACATCACCAATTTCTTGCAAATTAATTGATTTTTTTATCCAACTTCTTAAATCTTCATTTTCTCTCATCAAATTTATATTCCACCATTTTTTAATATTATAAGTAAAATTTGTAGTATCTATTTCTATATAATTTCCAGCATTTATACCATTAATATTTTTAAACATTGATTGTGAAGCTAGACAAATACCACTTGATAAATATGAAAATAAAACTTCATTATTTAAATTAAATTTAATATTATTAACATTATATAAAGTTTTTGCAATAGAACCTGGATTTGATGAAAATATAAAAATATTATCATCTTCATAATAATAACAATATTTTATTCCAATTCTATCACGAACTATAGTTAATTTATTATTATTTATATTATATAAAGCAATCACAAAAATACCATTTAATAATTCTAATGCATTATCAATACCTTCATAATAAAATAATTGTATTAAAACTTCAGTATCAGATGTGCTAATAAATAATGCGTTATGTTTTTTAATTAATAATTCTTTTAACTCAATAAAATTATATATTTCTCCATTAAAAATCATAATTAAATTTTTAAAATAGAAAGGTTGTTTTGATCTAATATCAAGATCATTTATTGATAATCTATTATGATTTAATAAAACATTCTCATGAAAATAACTATCATTTGAATCTGGACCTCTATTATTTAAATACTTAATTAATTCTTTTTTATATCTATCTATATATATTAAGTATTCTTTATTCTTAATAATACATCCTGATATACCACACATATTTACAATAAATCTTTAATATTTAAATATTTAAATATTAATATTAATATTAATATATATAATGAATAAGATTATTATATTTGGATTTTCACATAATGGAACTAGTATTTTAAAATCTATAATAGGTCATATAGATAATGTTTATGTAATATTTAATGAAACAAAATATATTACTGAAGAACATATAAATAAAGCCAAAAAAAATAATAAAGATACTATTATAATTAAAGTAACTCAACATCATATATCTGAAAATTTTTTTGATGATATTGAATATAAAGATTACATTAAATATTTTATTATTAGAAATCCTGCTTATGTGTTTAGTTCTATTAACAGAAGAAGTAATTATAATGTATGGGAAAGTCACTCTTTAGAAAAATATACTAATATTGCAAAAAAATTTGTTGAATTACAAAATGATTATAGATTAAATAAATCTATTTTTTTAATTAGATATGAAGATTTATTTATAAATAATTATCAAAATCTTACTAATATTATTAAAAATACAAAGTTTTTGAATTTTAATGATAAAATTTATAATAATGAACTTTATAAAAATTATATAAATGATGATGTTGATATACCTGATACCCAACCAATTGATGAAACTGATGGCGAAAATCATAAAAAATTTCGCGCATTTCAAATAAATCAAAAATTTGAAAACATGAATAATATAAATAAAATAGATTTAACTAAAGAACAAATAGAATTTATTAAAAATGATTCATATATTAAGATTTTATATCCAGATATAAATGATTTAATCTAATTTTCTTTCACCTTGTTCATCTATTGTATCTATTTTTCTCCCTGGATTTCCAACCATAATACTATATGGTTCTACATCTTTACATATAACTGCGCCCGCTCCTATTAAACTATGTTTTCCAATTGTATTTCCACATACTATTGTACAATTAGCACCTAAAGTAACGCCTTTCTTTAAAATAGTTTTTATATATTCGCCATTTTTACTATACATACAACGTGGATTAATATCATTTGTTAACACACAACTTGGTCCAAAAAATACATAATCTTCGGCTTCTATACCTGAATAAATACTCACATTATTTTGAACTTTACAATTATCACCTAATATAGCACCACTAGCAATAAAGACATTTTGTCCAATTGTACAGTTCTTTCCTATTTTTGCTCCTCTACAAATATGACTAAAATGCCATATTTTTGATCCTTCACCAATTATTGCACCTTTATCTATAATAGAAGTTTCATGCTGATAATAATTTTTATTTTCTAAATATTGATTCGATTTATCATTTAATAAATTATTATTTCTTAATTTATAAATTCTTTCAATTATTTCAACAACTTTTAATCCTTCTAACATATTTGTAGTTGGATTTGATTTACTATTTAATGTATCTATGACATTCTGTATTATAAAACAATGATTTGATGCTGAACCTTTATAATAACCATAATCATTTGGTGGCATAGATTCTTCTAATTCAGGCATTTCATAATCTTTAATATCACATATTTCAACTTCATTCATATATTGTCCTCCAACTTTCACAGAACCATTTTCTGCAATAATTGTTATAGAACTTTCTAGATTCTGATTAGAAACAGCTGTTGAATAATTAATGCATCCCATACCACCATTTTTAAATTCAAAGTTAATTAACCCAGAATCTTCAAAATCTGTCATTTTTTTATGACAAAAATCTTGAAATTTACCTTGAATATTTGTAATATCACCAAATAACCAATACATAATATCTATAAAATGAGAAAACTGTGTAAATAATGTTCCACCATCTAAATTATTTGTTCCTTTCCATCCACCTTTTTTATAATAACGTTCATCACGATTCCAATAACAATTTATTTGAACCATATAAATATTTCCTAATATTTTTAGTTCCACTAAAGATTTTAACCATTTAGATGGAGGTGAATATCTATTTTGCATGACACAAAATAAATGTTTTGATTTTTCTAATGCTTTAAACATTACTTTTTCACAATCAACTTTTGACAATGCCATTGGTTTTTCACAAACAACATGTTTATTAAAATCTAAAACTTCCAGACAATTGATTGCGTGCAAACCATTTGGTGTACATATATTAAAAACATCTACCTCTAAATTAGATTTTTTAAAATCTTCTATTGATTTAAATAGTGGTACATTATATTTTTCAATATCACAATCTATTTTTGATCTAATATCAATAAATGCAACTAATTCTGATGATTTATTTTCTTTAATCAGGGTTGCATGTCTCTTTCCAATATAACCAGCACCTATAATTGCAAATTTAATCATATATAATAAAATAATTAAATACTTAAATATAAACATAAATATAAACATAAATATATATATATATGCAAGATCAAATTTGTTTTAGCTATAAAATAAATCCTAATATAATTATAAATAATACTGAAGATTATTATGTAATACCATTTGGACATAGATGTTCTAGTGCATTAGCAGTAAAATATGCTTCATTGCGTAAAATATCTCTACCATTTGATTGGACATTCCTTTCTTTTCCAAAAAAAATAAAAAATGTGTTGGAAAATAATTTTAAAGATTTTATTCCAGATGTACATAATAATATATTTCGCAACAAATATGATTTCGATTTAAGCCATTTTAATTATAATATTGATGAAGGAATTAAACAATATGAACGTCGTATTGAAAGATTTAAAAAAATTATTATAGAAGATAAAAAAATGTATTTTGTATATATTAATGAAGATTATTTGTATAATGAAAGATATAGGGGAAAAGAATTTAATGATAATATATTTTTACAAATGTTAGAACTTGAATTATATTTAAAAAAAAAATATCCTAAAATTAATTATAATATATTATATTTTAATTTTTTTGAACATAAAATTCCAAAAGAATCTAATATTATTAATATTGTATTAAATACTAATATAACATACAATAAATCAAAAGGTTCTCCTTTTGAAAAACTTAGAGAATATTGTGGCGAAATATTAAGTATTATTTTTAAAAGTGAATTTAAACCAGGATATAGTCATAAAATATTTAATGAAGAATAAAATTATTAAATACTTAAATATAAACACAAGTATATTATATATGAGTATGAATATAAATTTTCCAATACAAATGTATGACCCTAAAAGAGAATATAAAAATAATAAACTGCAAATTGATAAATCTATTCAAAATGTTTTGAATCATGGACTATTTATTAATGGACCAGAAGTAAAACAACTTGAAATCGAATTAGCTAAATTTTGTAATACAAAGCATTGTATATGTGTATCAAATGGTACAGATGCAATTAAAATTTCTTTATTATCATTAGATATAGGGATTGGTGATGAAGTTATTACTGTTGCATATACATGGATTAGTACAGTTGAAGTTATATCTCTAATTGGAGCTAAACCTGTATTTGTTGATATTAATCCTGATGATTTTACTATTGATATTTCTAAAATAGAAGAAAAAATAAACAAAAATACTAAAGCAATTTTACCTGTTAGTTTATATGGTAATATATGTAATATGGATGAATTAAATAGTTTAGCATCTAAATATAATATACCTATAATAGAAGATGGTGCTCAAAGTTTTGGATCTGAATATAAAGGAAAAAAAAGTTGTTCTCTATCAACTATTGGAACAACTAGTTTTTTCCCATCAAAACCATTAGGATGTTATGGAGATGGTGGAGCTTGTTTTACAAATGATGATAAAATAGCTGAAAAAATAAAAATGATAAAAAATCACGGATGTATTAATAGATTTAAACATAAATATATTGGTTTAAATGCTAGATTAGATACTATTCAAGCAAGTATTTTACTTGTAAAATTAAATTATTTTAAAGAAATTATATTAAAAAGAAATAAATGTGTTGAATATTATAATGAAAAATTAGAACATCTTAAAAAATATATAACTTTTCCTATTAATAAAAATGATGTAAATGTTTGGGCTCAATACTCACTTTTAGTAAAAAATAAAGAAATGCGTGATAATATAGTATCTCACTTAAAAAAAAATAATGTAAATGTAAGTATATTTTATCCTTCACCATTACATACTCAAGAATGTTTTAAATATCTTAACTATAAATATGGAACATTACCTGTAACTGAAAATATATGTGATACTGTTTTTAATTTACCTTGTTATGCAGAAATTACTATTAATGAACAAGATTATATTATCAATTTACTTACAGAATATTTCGGATATTATTGCACTCTTTAATGACTGATTCCAATACTTGATTTGGTGATTTTAATGTTTTCATATATTCATTTAAAGCTTTTGTATCTTTTGGAAAACAAGCACCACCATATCCGAATTTACCATCTGGTCCAGGAACATTAGTATGCATTTCATTTATCCAATTATTTTTTAACATTAAATCTTTTATTTTATTAAAATCACTTCCATTTTTATTACATAACATATAATATTCATTAAATAACATAACTTTACTAGCATAAAAACTATTACAAAATATTTTCATCGATTCACTCTCGATTGAATCACATAAACTAATATTTGAATTGGGATAATATTCACTAAAAAATATTTTTAACTTGTTTAAATTTTCTATTGAACAATTTGATCCTTTTCCTAAAACAATATGTTTTTGATTATGAAAATCTTCAAATGCTGTTCGTGCCGTTAAAAACTCTGGATTATGAATAAATTTTAAGTTTGGATATTGTTTTGATAAATTATTAGTAGTTTCTGGTTCAACTGTTGATTTTATAACAACTATCCCTTCATATTCATCTAATAATTTACATATTTCATGTATTGAATCTTTATTATATTCATTTTTTGTTTCATCAAACAATGTGGGTAAACACAAAAAAACTATATCTGTTTTTAAAATATCTTTAAATTCATCACTTTTTTTAAATTTATCATATCCAATCACATTTATATTTTTTAACCGAAAACTTTTTAAAATTGCACCTCCAACAAAACCTAATCCAATTATTCCTATTTTCATGATATATATATATCCATATTAATTTTAAATATTATAATAACGAATCTATCCCATCTTCAAAATCTACATTTATATTCCATCCCAAATTTTTTATTTTTTCATTACTTATATAATATCTTTTATCATTAAATGGTCTATCATCTATATATGTAATCCATTTATCATAATCTTCTGTATCATGAATTTTATTTATTAATATTTTAGCAACATCTATTACAGAATATTCCATTCCATCATCACAACCAATATTATATATTTCACCTATTTTACCTTTATTTAATAATGTTTCAAATGCTGATGATACATCATCTACATGTAAAAATGCACGTAAACTAGAACCATCGCCTTGAATAGTTACCTTATTACCTTCTTTTAATTGTTTAATAAATTTAGGAATTAATTTTTCTGGATATTGATTTGGTCCATATACATTATTTCCTCGTGTTATTATTATTGGCATCTTAAATGAATGTAAATATGAATTAGCTATCAATTCTGCACCAGCTTTCGATGCTGCATAAGGATTAGTTGGACATAGAACACTCATTTCGGTTTTAGATGTTTCATTTAATTCTGATTCACCATATACTTCATCTGTTGATACATGAATAAATAATTCTAATGTTTTACAATATTTTCTACAACTCTCTAATAAATTATGGGTTCCTAATATATTATCATTCGTGTATTGAAGAGGTGTTGAAAAACTATTATCTACATGAGATTGGGCGGCGAAATGGATTACATGTGTTATTTTATTATTTTGAAATATATAATCTAATAATCCTTTATTTTGTAAATTTCCTTTTATTAATGTGTATCTATCAGAGGTTCTAATATCTTCGTTAATATTATTTTCATCGGCACAATAATACATCGCATCAAAATTAATTAATTTAATTTTATCATATTTATTCATAATATAATTAATAAAATTAGATCCAATAAATCCACATCCACCTGTTATAAAAAGAATATTATCTGAATTATTTTTAAACATTTATTTATTATATATTGTAAATATAAATTTTAAACTATCTTTAATATTTTTTATTTCAGGAAATAATTGTTCTAAACATGTTGTATCTAATAAATTATTAGATCTTTCTGATTTTAATATTTGATTTTGTTCTTCTATTGTAAAATTTTTCCATGTAAATTCTGGATCTACATATTCTTTATACATTTCTAATATTTCATTATGTGATATACTTCCTGGATTTGTAAAATTTAATGTCCCATTATGATTAATATTCATTAAATCAATTATATATGGTAATAATTCTGTTAAAACTGTCATTGAATTTGGTATTGAACATATTTTTTCATATTTAGTTATTTTAGTTATAAAATTACGAGGATTATCATAATTAACAATCGGCATTCTTATTCTTAAATTTAATGTATTAGGAATAAGTTTCATTAGTCTATCTGTAAATCCTTTGACTGTGGAATATTGAGAACCAAAAAAATTAGGTAAATTATTTTCTTTAAAACCATTTTTATCTGATATTATTCCATCTTTATATGAAAAAATACATCCAGTACCTAAATATGTATAATGAATATTTCTTTCATTACATAATAATGCTAATTGTAATGGTGAAAATAAATTATCATTAATGTTTTCTTTTAGTTTACCAGGTTCTTCTAAATAATCAATTGTTGAGTATATTTTACCATCTATTTCACCGTGTGTTCTACCTATAAACGATATAACATGAGTTGGTTTAATTTCATTTAAATCATTAATTAAATTATCATAATTATCACATCTAGTATTTGTTACGTAATAATTTAACCCTTTATCTTTTAAAATATCTATAAACATTGAACCAATCCATCCTTTATGACCATAAACTAATATTTTCATTTATAATAAAATATATATATATATATTTAAATATATTTAAATATCAGGATCCCCAGAATGTAAATCCCCATCCACGGAATTTTTCTTCATATATCTTTGGTGTTATATTATTCATACATACTAAGCTTAATTTATGTTTACGATATTTTATCGATTCAATATCAGATTTAAGAGTTTTTATATCTTTTTTAATTTCTTCTTCTTCCTCTGATGAATAATCACTTGATTCGGATGAACTATCTGAATCATAATCAGTAAATTTATTACTTGATTCAGATTTTTTATCTTCTTGTGATTCAGATTTTTTTTCTTCTTTCTTCTCTTCTTTCTTCTCTTCTTTTTTATCTTCTTTCTTCTCTTCTTTTTTATCTTCTTTCTTCTCTTCTTTTTTATCTTTATCCAATATTATTTTGCCTGACTTATATTTTCCAACTACTTTATCATCTATTTTTAATACATTAGTATCCATATTATGAGTATATATTTTATCACCATCTACTATTTGATTTTCACTAATATTTAATTTAAATTGTTTATCATCTATTTTAAATGATGATCCACCACCTACTTTTTCATCATAATCATCATCACATGATTTTTTTGATTTGCTTTTTCTCATCCATCCCATTACACCCTCTGAATATTCTAATAAATTTCTAAATCCTGCTTCAATTAATAATTCTATCATTCTATCAGATGCTTTACATTCTGTATTTTTACAATAAACTACTATAGGGACTTCATATAATTTATTACCTTTAAATTTATTTAATTTATCAAAATCATTTAATGATTTTCTAATAATATGAGTGGCATCATCTTGTTGAAATGTTAATAATGGAATATTAATACTTCCTGGTATTTTACAACGATCAAAACTTTGTTTAGATAAAACATTTATGATTAAATGACATTTATCTTTAACAAATTTTTTCATTAATCTAAAATTCACATCACATGATACAATTACAGTTTTTATATCATCACTCCAAAATTTCTCTTTGTTTAATAAACAATAATGAACATGTCGCGGATATGTTATCCCATCAACTGAATATGGTTGAGGACAATTTAAAGTTAATACTGCTTTGCCTGATCCATCTGTTTTAACTAAACCGTGATTCTGAAATTTATCATATGCTTGTTTAGCCGTTTTAATTTTATCATATTTATCAGTGTAATTCGCAGCCCAATAACAAATCCAGGTATTCTTTTTATCTTTAATATCAACTTTT
>Ga0209533_1002662_pt1 | contig 16086 bp, 14 predicted proteins | sample COG_04_FD_184748 | JGI IMG/M metagenome (GOLD analysis project Ga0209533, IMG submission 184748) | Pelagic Microbial community sample from North Sea - COGITO 998_met_04 (SPAdes) (version 2) | ecosystem: Environmental > Aquatic > Marine > Neritic zone/Coastal water | place: Helgoland, sampling...
GTGAGCTGGTAATGATCAACAACGGCCACGTCTACGAGGCTGAAGAGTACGACAAGATCAAGGACGAGCTCGCAGCTATCGGCGTGGAAGAGGTCCGCCGACGTAAGCGCATGGACAAGAAGGTCTGCTCCAGATTCTTTGATGCCAAAGGATTCCTTGAAGAGAAGAAGGAGACTGTGTTCTCTACTATCCCGGTGGTTCCTGTGTACGCCAATTACAAGGTGTTCGAGCACAAGACCCTTTATTCAGGCGTGGTAGATAAGCTCATGGATCCGCAGCGAGTCCTCAACTACTCAATGTCCCGTGAGATCGAAGAGGGAGCCCTGGCACCACGAGCCAAGTATTGGATGACTATGGCCCAGGCGGCAGGTCACGAAGACTCTCTGTCTACCCTCAATACAAACTCAGACCCGGTGCAGTTCTTTAACGTGGACCAGGAGAACCCTGGCGCACCACAACAGCAAGGTGGGGCCATCGTAAACCCAGGGCTCAGGACTATCACCGAGGCCATGCGCGGGATGATCGGCTATACCGCTGGTATGTTCGCAGCCAACATGGGAGACAACCCAGGTCTACAGTCTGGCGTGGCTATCAACTCCCTACAGGACAAGGGCGACTCAGCTACGATCAAGTACCACAAGGCACTACAGATCGCTATCGCTAGAACCGGACGCCTATTGGTTAAGGCTATCCCCAAGGTCTACGATACGCCTCGCACGGTCCGCATCATGAAAGAGGACCAGGAATACAGCATGGCCGAGATCAACGCCCAGGTGTTCGATCAGCAGACTCAGGAGTTCGTTACACTCAACGACCTATCAGCAGGTCAGTATGATGTGATCTGCCGGGCAGGGCCAAGCTTCCGCAACCGACAGCAGGAGACCATCGAGGCAATCATTGAGATGGCTAAGGTCGATCCTTCTATCATCCAGATGGGCGGAGACATCCTCCTGGACAACATCTCTACCCCGGCGGCAGAGCAACTGTCTAACCGCAAGCGAGCCCTCATGATCAAGCAGGGCATCATCCCTATGGACCAGATGACAGAGGAAGAGCTCGCACAGCAACAGCAGGAGATGGCCCAAGCTGGACAACAGCAAGCACCAGATCCCGCAATGGTCCTGGCCCAAGCCGAACAGCTCAAGGCTGAGGCTGAGATGATGCGCTCACAGATCGAGATGCAGAAGCTCCAGAACGAGCAATTTAAGCTACAACTGGAGGCACAAAAGCTACAGACCCAGACCATAGGTGACCAGGCTGACAACCAGATCGACGCATTCAACGCTGAGACTAAGCGCATGGATACACAGATCAAGGCACAGCAAGCCGGGGCCACGATTGATAACACCTCAGCCAAGACTATGGGCGAGGAGCTAGACAATCAGAAGAAGATGTCCGATATGATGGAAGAGCAAATGATGAAGTCACGGATCCCATTCATGTCTGAAGCGGAGTTAATCAGCCTTGCCAACAGTTAGCGAACTAGCCAACCAGGAGCTCTCAAAGAGGGCCTATATGAGCCGAGACGTCTTAGCTAGGGGCAATGTAATGCCTCCAGCTGATCGTGGCGCATTCGGCGTTACAGGAGCTCTCACGGACTACGGCACAGGCATGCTGGACGCTGGCAGCTCTGCGTTGGGCTACATGCTTGATACGTCTCTTGCAGACATGGGCAGGGACGCTGCTAGGTTTGGCGGTGCGATGGTAGAGGGTATGGTCGAAGATCCGCTAATGACAGCGGTTGACTTTATTCCTGGCGCTAGTCTTGCTATGGGTGCATACGAGGCAGAGCAATTACGAGGCCAGGCGCTTGAGGCGGAACGGGCAGGGCAATTTGACCTGGCTAAATCTCTAAGGTCCCAGGCCGGCGCTATCTTAGCTATGAACGCAATCCCTGGTGGCAGGACAGCTAGACGTGGCGCCAGGATGGATATGTCTCCAGACCAATCATCTATGCGTGAGCTTCTCGCAGAAAGCTTTCCGAAAGATTATGGCCAGAATATAGTGGAGCCTTATGTAGGGGCAGGGGTTGACCCAAGAACCTTTTCAGCGGGCTCTGGCTCTACCGGAAAGCCTAGGACGAGCGACATTGAGCGTAACCTAGGCACTCAGATCCAATACGGAGACCAAAGAATACAAACCATTCCCGAGGTAAACCTTGAGGATTACGAGGGCTATCCGTTTATGTCCTCAATCTCTGACACTTCAGGTGCTGGCGATATCATTCAGTCAATAAATGGGGTCCCGGTAAACGTCTCGCGTAGAGGTGGACAAGACTATATGTTTGACCCATTGTCTAATGACTTCGTGTGGGCGTCTGCTAGAAACGTAGTTAAGGGCGCAGGGGAGAACCCTCCTCCTGGCTCTTTGTTTGGACGAGCCTTGGCATTGAAGGAGCGCACAGGCAGAGACCCATTGTTTATCCCACATTCAATGACGCCAACTGGGTCAGACTTCTCACAAGTGGCGGATGTCATGTTGTCTTATGCAAAAAACAACATGAACAAATCCACAGTTAGCAAGCTTGATAAGGACATTAAATCAATAATTCCTGAGTGGCCGGGCTTGGCAGACGACTCAATGAGCCAGGTGCTAAACCGAGCTGGAGGATCTGAGCGCAAAAAGATAATTAATCTTCTGGATAAGAATTACATTGATAAAGGCTCTTTGACTGCCGGCCAAGGCAGATTGGCAATATCTGATGAGTCACAAAGAATAATTAGGCCAGGCACTTTAAGAAATGTGGGGATTGTTGACACAAGCAGGGCTCCGATTGTTGGCGATCCACACCCTGTTTACAACACTGGCCTTTACGGATCAGGTATAGGTAGGCTAAGTCAGCCCTTATCTGTTTACGAGCTAAACCCAGCAGCAGCTTACCTGGGCGGTATTACTCCGGAACAAATTATGTTCCCCCCTAGATCAACTGGTAGCCAGGGTGGGTTAAGGTCCTTGGAAGGATCACCATTGACAGGCATAATAACTGAGGACATTCTCAGACAGATGGAGATGCGTCGAGCAATGGCCGAGTAACAAGTATCACCACAAGCGATTGTGGTATACTCGCAGTACAGCCAACCAGAGCTTATCTGGGCATTTACCCAATTTCGGGGATTATAGGCCACCTGACCTTTTCAGGGCATTTACCTTAACTAAGGGACGTAAGCATGAGCGAGCTGATTTCAGACGATTACGATATTGATGACGAACAGGAGGTGATCCTATCTGAAGACCCTACTCCAGAGGTGGAGGAGGAATCCGACTCAGCACCGGATACTGGTGAGGACCAGGAAAAACATGTCCAGTTTACACCGGAGCAGCAGGAGATATTCAACAAGACCGTAGGGGTGAAGGTCGCTGAGAAGAAGGCGATTGAGCTCGAAAAGCGTGAGCTTGAACGGCAACTTGAAGAATACAAATCCAGAGCTCCAGCTCAACAGAAGCCAGTCGTACCGGACCTGCCCGACCCGTTTGCATTCTCAGATGATGAATACAGACAGCGGATACAGCAAAGGGAACAAGCACTGATTGAGCAAGCTCAGTATGACGCCAGGCAACGCGCTATCGAAGATAACCGTCGTCAGATGGCATACCAAGAGCAAATGAAGCAGCAAGAAGAGTTAAACGGTCAGATCAAGAGCTATTCTGAGAAGGCAACGAAGTTCGGTATTAAACCGGAGGAATTGCAGGTAGCAGGTAACACGGTAGCGCAGTTCGGCATGGACGACACGCTGGTATCTTACATACTGGCAGACGACCACGGGCCGTTGATTACTAAGTACCTGGCTAACAACTTGACAGATCTTGATGAGCTATCTCGCATGCCACCTACCCTGGCAGCAGTAAAGATAGCGACGACTATTAAGCAGAAGGCTGCATCGCTTAAACCCAAAGTTAACAATGCGCCAGATCCACTAGACACTCCACGAGGAGCAGGATCAGCCCCCAAACCTAAAGGGCCCCAAGGCGCTATATTTGAATAGGAAAATGTATCATGGCTAATAATCTCAATAGTAACGTCACCCGGAAAGTCGCTCGCGTCTTTCTTGATGCCTTTGAAGCATCACGGGTTTTAACTAAGACAGTAAACACGCAGCTCCTGGACGGCAAGTTTAATCCGTCTTCTGGCTCTAACGTGGACTTCAAGCGTCCACACGACTACAACTCAATCCGTACCTCTGGCGGTGATATCAGCTCAAGCACTAAGAGCGACATCATTGCAGGTAAGGCAACTGGTACAGTACAGGACTACTTCACAGCGGCGACTGAGTGGGGCAACGTCGAAGAAGCATTGGAACTCGACCAACTTGACCAGATCCTTGAGCCTATGGCCCGTCGCATTGTGACTGACCTTGAGCTAGATCTTGGCGCGTACATGAACAAAAACGCTTCACTCAAGTATGGTACTCACGGCACCGCCGTAGATGCTTGGGGCGACGTAGCAGGTGCTGGTGCATTGATGGACTCTATCGGCGTTCCTATGAGCGACGAGAAGTACTACATCATGAACCCATTCACTACTACTGCGCTGTCTTCAGCTCAGAACGGTCTGAATGCGGCTGATGGCCTTGTTCGTACAGCATGGGAAAAAGCACAGATCAGCCAATCTTTCGGCGGCATGATGGCGCTTACTTCTAACGCACTGCCTAGCTACACTTCAGGTACTACTACTGATCGTGAAGGCGCTTTGGCTACTGCTCCTGACGCAACTTACGTCACAGCTAAGGACACTATGACTCAGGTTCTTTCTTTGAGCGGTCTGGGTACTGGTACTATCAAAGCTGGTGACATGGTAACTATTGCGGGCGTTAACCGTCTTAACGTAGCTACTCGTCAGCCTATGCTTGATGCTTCAGGCGCTGTTGTGCCTTGGACAGGCACTGTACTCGAAGACGTGACTATCGCCGGCAACGCTGCGACTATCACTGTTTCAGGTGCTGCTATCTACGAAGCTAACGGTCAGTACAACAACGTAGACGCTGCTCCTGCACAAGCTGCGGTTGTAACGATCCTTGGTGCTGCTTCAACTCTGTACCAGCCTAACCTCTTCTACACGAAGCAAGCGTTCGGCATGGGTACTGTTAAGCTACCTAAGCTCTACTCAACTGACACAATCGCTACTACTAGCGACGGTATGTCAATCCGAGTATCTAAGTACGCAGACGGTGATGCGAATACGCAAAAGATTCGTTTCGATCTCTTGCCGGCGTATGCCACATTTAACCCCTTGTTTGCCGGAAAAGGCTTTGGGGTCTAGTGACTGACTGAGGATGGGGGCTTAGGCCCCCTGATTCTTTATGGCAAAACCAAGTAAAGGCAAGGCAAAAGTAAAGGTCACCGCATCCGGCAAGAAGGTCTCTTATGGCCAGGCCGGGAAGGCAAAGGGTGGCGGTTCACGAGTTCGCCCTGGTACAAAGAAGGGTGACGCATATTGTGCTCGATCAGCCGGTCAGATGAGAGATCATCCAGAAGCTGCACGGGACCCCAACAGCCCATTACGACTATCCAGAAAGCGCTGGAAGTGTAAGGGCAAGAAGAGCGCTACTTATGAGTGACGGTCTATACGCTAACATGCATAAAAAGAAAAAGCGCCAAAAGCGCCAAAAGGCTGAGGGCCGCAAAGTAGAGAGGACTCGCTCTCCAGGCGACCCAGGAGCACCAACAGCAGGTGCATTCCGCGCAGCAGCAAAAACAGCAAAAAAGAAACCCACATTTGAATGAGGTGATTTATGCCAGATATAGATGGAAAGAAGTTCCCATACACCAAAGAAGGCATGGCTGCGGCTGAAAAGGCCCGAAAGAAAAAGAACAAAAAGAAGCCTAAACCCATGAATAAAAGCGGGAATAAATACGAGTAATGGCTACTGTCGCTCAGGTCGCCAAGGCGGCACTACAACGAATTCTGGTTCAGGCGTCCGAGGCCCCATTAGAGGCTGACGAGTACCAGGACTTCATCTTCGCCATGAATAACTACATGGCACAGCTCGACGCATCCGGGATAAGTCTGGGTTATACCGTCGTCACAGATCTAGGTGACCAGGTAACTATCCCAACTGGTGCGCTTCGGGGACTAATTGCCAACCTGGCGATTGAGGTATCACCCGACTACGGTGGTGTAATCTCAGACGGCCTGGTAAGGGCTGCGCGTGATGGATTCCAGACCATGAGGTTATTGGGACAGCGCATTGCAACAACTAAGAACCCGTCTACCCTGCCCGTCGGCTCAGGCAACGAGGACACGGTGTACGGTTACCCAGGACACTTCTACGACGCCTCAGAGGCAGAGATACTTGCCGAGACAACTGGCGCAATTGGTTTGGAGCTAAATACTAATGGTGGATAGAGCGCAGGGCAGGAAGAAAAGCGAGTTTGTCCAACAGAGCACGGTCCTGGCTAATAGCTACCTGGACTATGTTGTCAATGGCACGAACTACAAGATCAGCTACGACAACTTTGTGAGCGGCTTAGGTGTTACCGGGACCATCGTGCAGGAAGGTGCTGTCACCGGCACGGCTATCCTGGACGTTGATGGCACTGTCAATCAGATCCGTAACCTTGAAGCAGGACCAGGTATAGCGACCTCAGTATCCGCTGAGAACGGGGCTAAGATTAGCCACAACTTCACAGCTAGTGCAGATGGATTCCCTATCCTGTTAAACACCACCGCAGCATCTCCAACAATTGCAAGCATTGTCGCTGGTTCAGGTATTAGCATTGCCACGGTTAATGATAGCGGCATTGAGATAACGTCTATCGCTGACCAGATATACGGTCAGGTGACCATGCAAGGTAACGCAACTGCGACAACTATTGCTACGCAAGGCACTCCTGTGAAGGTGGCTGGGACATGGGTTGTTCAAACAGAATCCAATTTCACTGGAAACACTACCGGACGGCTAACCTACAACGGCTCAACTACTGAGGTTGTTTCTGCAAGCGTGTCTATTACGTTTTCTCACGCAGGCGGTGGCTCAGATGATTTAGCGGTTTACATTGCCAAGAACGGCTCAGTAATCACAGCATCAAAACTCACTCGTGCGGTTACCAGTAGCGCCAGAGGTAACGTGGGTACGTTTTTTAATGTCTCAATGGATACCTCTGACTACCTTGAGGTCTTCGTGGCTAACGACTCAGACACTAATAATATCACCGTAGTGGATTGCCTATTCGGGGTGGCCTAATGCCTGTTACCCAATTACCCATAGCGAATGGTTTTTATGTATCAGACTCTCTGCCTATCGCAGCTCAAGAGTGTACGAACTGGTATCCAAACATCGCCCAGGGGCAAGCATTAAGCCAGGAGACACTATTCGGCACTCCAGGGCTTACGCAACTTGCAACATCTGGAACTCTTGATAACGAGAACAGGGGTGGTCATGAGATGGCCGGTAAGCCCTACTTCGTTAACGGAGACAGATTGTATAGACTCGATCAGGCAATAGTATTTGACCAGGTAACTTATTCTCTAGTGTTCCTGGGGGATATATCTGGAACCGGCAGGGTATCAATGGCTGATAACGGCACTCAGCTAATGATCTTGGTCCCTGGTGGTGATGGGTTTATCTACAACCATATAACAGACACCTTTTCTCAAATCACTGACACGGACTTTACAGCCAATGGAGCTCCTCAATTCGTCGTATTTATTGATGGCTATTTTCTGGTTACCACAGATTCCAAGAAGTTCATCGTCTCTGCGATCAATAATGGACTCTCGTACAACGCCTTAGACTTCGGCACTGCTGAGTCGGACCCGGATGATATTGTGGCTCCGGTTGTCTATAAGAATCAATTATTCATCTCTGGGCGTCAGACATTCGAGGCGTTTCAGAACATAGGCGGAGCTGACTTCCCGTTTAGCAGAACAGGTCTATTCCTTCAGAAAGGATGCTTTGCTCCTTACTCTCTTGTTAACGCTCAAGATACGTTTATGTGGGTGGGTGGTGGAGAGAATGAAGGTCCTGCTATTTGGGCGCTGAATGGCAACAGCACCACCAAGATATCGACCACAGCAATAGACTCAATTCTCTCCAAGCTTACAGATAGTCAATTATTTAATATCTTCTCATGGGCATACGCTAACAAGGGAGCATACTTTATAGGCTTCTCCCTGCCCTCTACGACGCTTGTGTACGATACGACATCTCAGAGGTGGCATGAGAGGAAATCGCTCATAGACGGCTCACAGGCGGTATTTAGGGCATCCTCGGTGGTCAAGGCATACAATATAATACTATGCGGCGACCTGGTAGATGGAAGGATTGGTGAGCTTGATTCTGACGTGTACACAGAATACGAAAACACAATCATAAGACGAGTGGCCACCCAGCCCTTCCAGAACAACATGCAGTCTGTTTTCTTTCCTACACTAGAGCTCACGGTAGAGTCTGGCGTGGGTAATGCTGATGCCCCCGACCCTCAGATAACACTAGAGAGAAGCAAGGACGGCAAGACCTGGAGCGGGCCAGTATCTCGAAGCATAGGAAAAATAGGTGAGTATGCTCGTCGGGCTATCTGGAGACGGAACGGCAGGGCTTCCAGGTTTGAGATATTCCGATTCACCTTAACTGATGCGGTGAAACCTGTGATTATTCAACTGACAGCTAACATCATTGGTGGTGATAAGTGACAGGCCCTAGACTTAACCAGGCACAGCCTATCGTCCAGCCAGATGGGACTATGGCTCAACCGTTTAGACAGTTCACCCAGGACGCAAGCTTGAGCATCCCTATTGTGGGAGTGGGCTCGCCAGAGGGCGTGGTAGAGGCTAGACAGTACAGCTTGTACATAAACTCTACCGGGTCCACAGGCTCGATAGAATACAGGAAGATGCAACCAGATATCGGCGGCGATACCTCGCAGGGATGGGTCGCAGTCTAAGTATGCTAAAATCAACGAAATTGAATAGGTAGGTGCGAAATGGATCCGGCAACAATGGCATTGATTATGGGCGGCTCTCAGATTGCTGGCTCACTGCTAGGAAATAAGGCTCAAGAGAAGGCGGCAGACCAGGCGGCAGCTCAACGCCAGGCTAACATGGGCCTGATTCAAAACTACGGACAACGTGCCGTTGATTCTTTGACGCCTGGATATCAGAGCGCACAGGCAATTCGGCAACAGGCCATGAACCAGAACATTGGTATGGCTGGGTCTACATTCAGACCAATGATTGAGTCGGTACAGTCTGGTGACTTGATGGCTCAACAGGCTCTTCTCGCAGGTCTTATGGGACAGCGTTCGGCTATTCTGGGTGAGCCAATGAACTACGGAGCCCTCCAGGCACAAAGCGTCCCTGTTAACTATGGCGCTCTTTCGGGATTAACATCACCTCAAGGATTGCAATTCAATCAGATCACAAGACCAGATTTCGGTGATACGGCCCAGACTGATTGGCAAGCCTTTGACGCAAGAAACTACCTGGCTGCAAATCCAGATATCTCTGCTGACTACAATGCAAAGAAAGATCAGCTAATAGCCGGCGGTGATCCGCAGTTTAGAACTGAAGAGGGTTACGCTAAGTGGCACTACGATAACTACGGCAAGAATGAGGGTAGGTTATTGGCGCCATCATCTACGCCGGCAGCATCTGCGCCAGCAGCCTCGCCACAGATTACAACTGCTCAAGTTAAACAGGTCCTTAGCGCTGGTCCAGGATCTCTCAATCAGTTTGGAGAGGAAAGATAATGGCTGCAATTCAAGACATACAGAATCTTATAGCTAGAGCACAGCCTATTCCTCTGGATCTTCAAAGAGCAGCTCTGTTAGAGGCTCAATCTCTAGGGATGAATAATCAGGCTCTGGCTGATGCTTTTGGCGTTCCTGTGTCTATGGTTTCAGATGCGGCGGCAGCTACCGGCGTGGGAGCGCAACCATCTTCTTCAGCAGACCAAATTTTAGAGCGCGTGTCTAAGATGGGGGCGCCAAACCTTACGAACGACTCAGGAACGCGACAAATAAAACCCATGTTTGCAGGTGCTATAGAGCCATATGATAGGCCAATAGAAGAAACGCAGCCGGTTACGCCTACTGCTGCAAGCCCGTTGGCCGGCATCCCTGTAGACAATAACTACACTCAGGCAGAGATTGATGCCGTAAGAAATCTAATCACTTCTGGCCAGGCGGATGTTAATCAGGTTGCTCAGAACTTTAATGTAACGCCAAACTATGTTGCTGCGGCTTTAGGCTTGCCAATGGACAATATGTCTATACAGGCTATAGACAATGAACAAGCCAGGGAGACAATGAAGTCTATCCCAGCAAATGCTGCTGGCGAGTACACAGATGAGCAGGTTGAGACAATAACCAACCTCATGAACAAGGGTCAGCTAAACGTAACTGATGTTGCAGATCATTTTAAGGTCGATCAAAACCGGGTAGTAGAAATAATCTCTGGTATACCTAAGTCGGTTTATGAGGAGGGCTCATTTACTCCAGAGCAAACCAAGAAGCTTGAGGGTCTTATCACTACCGGCGTGGCTACCGCTCCGCAAGTGGCAAAGTATTTTGATGCCCCGGTCTCTGAGGTTTCTGATTACCTGGAACAGAACACAGGCCTCACAAGGGACCAGATAGTCGATAGCATGGTGAGCAATGTAGTAGCTGATAATAACTACAACATGCAGGACGCCCAAAGGGTGGGCGAGCAGATCAGCCAGGGCAACATAACTGCCGAGCAAGCAGCGGATCAGTTTGGCGTAACCATCGATGGCATATCTAAATTAATGTCGCAGATGGGGTTAACCGTTCCAGCCCAGGGCGCAACCCCAACAGCAGCTCAGACAGCAGCTCAGACAACTCAGACAGCAGCTCAGATAGCACAGGCAACTGCCCCAACCTCACAGGCTCAGACAGGGCAGCAACTATCATCAGTACCTCAGTACAACGATCCTGGGTTTACCTCGGTCATGCCTGGCGCTACAGCAACCGCTGGTGCTCCAATGTCCTCAAGCATCCCAACAGGATTAAGCGGATCAGAGCAAGCTCTTAGGACCGGGGCCAGTGGCGCCATTGAGATGCTTGACCAGCTCAACACTGCGGGTAGGGCAGACCTATCGAATCAGTACGCCAGAGGACTAGAACAGGCAGCGGCTCAGTCTCAGATTGCCAGGGGTGATATTACCTCTGGAACTACTCAGGGTCTTGACGCTATTGGGACAGGATTTGGTCAAGCAAGGCAAGATATCGGCGGAGCATACGGTCGAGCTGAGGGAATGTTTAACCCATACATGCAAGCTGGAAACACAGCTCTTCAGCAGCAGATGGCATTGTCCGGGGCTTTGGGTCAGGACGCATTTAACCAGGCCTACCAAGAATCTCCACAGATGGCATTCTTGCGCGAGCAGGGCATGAGAGCAAACCTAGCAGGGGCTGCGGCTACAGGCGGACTTGGAGGTGGTAACGTCCAGAAGGAGTTACAACGCTTTGGGCAGGGCCTAGCCTCACAAGGGCTACAGCAGCAGATATCTAACCTGGGCGCTTTATCAAGTCAGGGACTAGGTGCTACAGGCAGCGCGGCAGGAATAGCTACCGGCGCTGGAACAAACCTTGCAAACCTGGCTACAGGCGAGGCTCAGGCAAGATCAAATGCTCTTATGTCTCAGGGCTCTAACCTGGCAAACATTGCCACAGGATTAGGCTCCCAGCAGCTACAGGCTCAGACTAACCTGGGCGGTCAACTAGCCGGCAACCTGGCTCAGTATGGGCTACCAGCGGTCCAGAGCATTTCTAACCTGGGTACTAACCTGGCGGCAGGAAGGACCCGTGCGGGTGAGTTATTGGCCCAGCAGTACGGCCAGACAGCCGGAGCGCTTGGTGGTATCTACTCAGGCCAGGGTCGTGACATCGCAGCAATGACTGATTCACAGCGTCAAATGCTGATGAACATGGTTCAGAGTGGAGCTCTAACAGAGGCTCAGGCCCAACAAGCTTACTCAACTAACATGGCTAACCTACAGTCAGGAATAGGAGGGCAGCTTGCAGGTGTGCCTAACGCCCCCATCGTCTCGCCTGACTATGGACAGCAGATAGGGCAGGCATTTCAAGCTGCGGGAATAGGCGCATATTTGGGTGGACAGCAGCAAAACACTCCTGCACCTGTATCCACCTCTGTTGGCGTGGTTCCAAATCAGCCTATAGGCTTTCAATCTAACATCCTAAATTTTTAAGGGTTAAAACATGGCAGACCTATCTACAGCCCTACAGGGCATAGGCGCGGCATTCCAGGGCCAGGCGCCTCAGTTCTTACAGCAACAACAACAGCGGCAGGCACAAGAGCGCGCCCAGATGTTGCAGAACGAGGACCTGGCAGAGAAGCGCAGGATGACTCTGTTTAAGGATGCTGCAATGATGAGGGCTAACCCAGAGATGGCTGGCTCAATACTTCAGGACCGTTTGGCTCAGATCCGGCGATTTAATGATATGGGCGTCCCGGTAGATCCTAGACACACCCAAGAGATGATGCAGCTCTATCAGTCTGGCGACATGAATGCGTTCAGTGGATACCTGGATAACGTAATCAGATCCGGTCAGTCTATAGGTGCGATTGCTAAACCGGCGGCTCCAACGGCTTACAAACCTGGTGATATATTAAGAATGCCAGATGGAACCATGCAAGTGGCAGAGGGTCCGGAAGGGTACGTTGATCCTGAGAAAGAAAGAGAGCAAATAAAAGACACCAGCGATTACCGCAAAGAGTTTACTGGATTACAAACCGTAAAAGATTTTGCAAATAGGCGTGGAGCGATAGGCGTTATTCAGTCTTCGGCTGAAGATCCATCCGCCGCTGGTGACTTGGCTTTAATCTTTGCTTACATGAGAATGCTAGACCCAGGCTCTGTTGTGCGTGAAAGTGAATTCCAGTTAGCTGCATCAGCAGGATCTTTGCCGCAAATTGCACAAGCTGGGTATAACAGAGTGACAAGCGGACAGAGATTAACACCAGAACAAAGACAAGATTTTATCAGCCGAGCAGAAAGGATATACGCAAAGCAAGAAAAAGAGTTTGGCAGCCTTTATGATAACTATGCAACTCGAGCAAAGCGTTTCGGATATAACGTAGATGATGCTTTGGTTGACTATCGCTTTGCTAACCCGCAAGAAATAAATCAAAGTCTTGATGTTTTCGATTCAGAGACAAATTCTGAAAGGGCTATGCCTGGCACTCCAGTGTATGAAAGCCAAGCAGAAGCTCAGGCAGCAGGTGAGCGTGGCGAATTTAATGCTGGCGACGTTATCGTTATTAATGGCGTAAAAATGACAGTAGGACAATAAAATGCCCCAATTTACATTTACACCAGTAGGTGATGAGCCAGGACAAGCAGCACCAGGTCCTCGCCAGATAACCCCTATTGATGAGAGTAATATGGTTACCGGGCGCGAGCAGTTCGCCCCTGGTGGAGCTCCTATGTTTGCTGGAGCCCCTACGCAAGCTATGCAGTTTGGTCAGCCTACCAATAAGAAACCTCTTACGTTTACTCCTACGCTCACAGCAGAGCAGGTAAGAGATGTCCCTGAGCTTAGACCCTTCCCTGGGCAGATGGCTCAACTGTTACCGGATGCCCCAACAGGTGTCCCTACGGGCTTGGCCGCTTTACAGGCGGTGACGCTTAACCCAGAAGAGATGCGCGACATGCTTGTTGCGATCGACCCGAAGATTGAGGTGAATGTCGGCCCCGAAGGAGGCTTATACGTTAACCAGCCCAACGGTGAACGGTTTGTTATTAACAAGCCAGGATTCACTCCCCAGGACGCCATTGGCTTAGGCACTAATGTCGCTATGGGTGTAGGAACAGGGCTTGCAGGTAGCGCAGCACGACGAGTGGCTTACGAGGCATTGCTCCAGACAATGATTGAAGGCAGTCAACTTGCAGCCGGCGGAGAGTTTAATGCAGAGGAGATTGGTCTCAGCGTATTAGGTTCCGCTGCGAGCGAGGTTCCTGGTCTAGTAAGAAGATCCACAGCAGCAGATCCTGTCAGACAAAGGGCTATGCAGCAGGGAGAGTTACCAGAAACAGCCGAAACAATGGCCACAATGTCAGAGGCGACATCAATCCCACAAGTTACGGTCCAGGCAGAAAGAATGGAGGATATCGTACAGCCAGACCCGGTTAAGGTTCGTGCTGCTCAAGAGCTTGGTTTGGAAGAAGTCGTGCCTCCAAGGGTTATATCTGGCAATCCTCAGTACGTTGAAATAGAGAACGCCCTGGTTAATATACCTGGTACTCAATTAGCAAACTCAGAGAAGGACTTCCTCAGAGGTCTTTTGGATAAGACAACAGAGTTTGTTGAGATGTATGGTGGTCGAGGCGCGACCGATCTACCTGGCATGACAGAGACAGTCAGGACCTCGATAGAAGAAACACTCGAGTCAATGACAGCTAAGTCTAACGAGCTTTATGATCAACTGGGACAATTAGTACCAGCCAGGACAAAGATCGTTGGCACAGATGCTTTGGATAAATTGCGTAAAGATATTCGCGCAGTGGCCATTGATATGGGCGGTATTAGTAGACTGTCCCCATTAGAGCAAAACATATACAAAGAGCTTGCGAAGTCTAGAACAGGTCGTCCAATGTCATACGCTCGACTAGATGCGTTGAGAAAGGATGTCGGAGAAAGGCTTGGCACTGCCACCAAAGGGATTGTTGCTGGAGACGCTAACAGCTATCAATTAAGCAGACTGTATTCAGCTTTGACGGAAGCACAGGACTCGGTGATCAGAGATGTCGCCGGGGAAGAAGCATCTAGCATGTGGACTCTAGCTAAATCTCTTGTAGCAGAGAGAAAACAGTACGAAGACGTGGTCCTCAAGGTCGCAGGTAAAGAAGGGAATAAGGCTATAATCCCTAATCTTGCCAATGCGATAAATCAAATGGCAAATGGAAAGCTTGATCAATTCAAGCAAATAATGTCTGCCATACCAGAGCCACAGAGAGCTCAAGCGATAGCCTCTGCGATGGTGAATGTTTTTGGTGGGACAACCGCTCAAGGTATTGCGCCAGGGAAATTTGGCACAACCTGGAGAAGCATAACCAGAAACAAGACCGCTAGGGATGAGCTGCTAAAGTACCTTCCAGAGGATGCGCCACAATTCCTGGATAACCTTGGGACGATATTAAGGTCTTATGCGGACGCAAAGGCATTACCAAGGACCGGGGCTATTAATGCGCTTGAAAGATACAACAGCGATGGCGGCATGGTTCAGAGATTGCTTCCTTATCTAATTGGATCCAGAGGGAACATGCTGGCGAACGTCATGGAGTCAGGGACGGATGCGGCGGCAAATGCCCAACAGAGAGCTGCGGCCGACATGATGGGTAACCCTAACTTCAAGCGTATAATGACAAGGAAAGCGCGAGGAGAGCCTGTTGATAGGCTTGAAGATAACTTTATGAAAAGTGCTCCATTCATTGCCTGGACGCAAACCGTGCCGGCAGATATCAAGACGCGAGTATTATCACTAGGCATTGCCGAATATCTATTTGAAGACGGCTCACAAATACCAGGAATGGGAGAAAATAACTAATGGCTCGATTTGGCGATTTAGACACACAATACTTAGACGACGCTGGCAATCCATTAGTTAATGGCAAGGTCTACTTCTATGAGAGTGGCACGACTACCCTCAAGAATACCTTTGCGGACGTTAACCTCTCAATTCCGAACACCAACCCGGTAATCTTAACTGCGGCAGGTCGTCAGCCAAACATCTTCTTTGACGGTGTGGCCAAGGCTATCCTGACATCTAACTCAGATGTCCAGATTCTGGTCCGGGACCCGGTAGGTGAGACTGCAACTGACTTTGGTGATGAGTGGGTCGCTACTAAGATCTACGGATCCAATGACGTGGTCCTGGGGTCTGATGGCGTTTACTACCGTTCACTTGTAAGTGGAAACCAAAACAACAACCCGGTCTCAACGACTAACTTCTGGACGCTCCTATACTCAGTAGAGTGGAACGCTGGCATTACCTATCAGGTAGGCGCTGTTGTAACTTATGACGGCGAACAGTACCAATCATTACAAGGTTCTAACCTCAACCAGAACCCATCTACAGCCTCAAGCTACTGGGTACTATTGAGCTTTGCA
>Ga0209533_1002663_pt1 | contig 16079 bp, 18 predicted proteins | sample COG_04_FD_184748 | JGI IMG/M metagenome (GOLD analysis project Ga0209533, IMG submission 184748) | Pelagic Microbial community sample from North Sea - COGITO 998_met_04 (SPAdes) (version 2) | ecosystem: Environmental > Aquatic > Marine > Neritic zone/Coastal water | place: Helgoland, sampling...
ATTCAATAGTACTAAAAATAGCTAATTCGGTAGCGTTTTCTATTTGTCTAGCAGAAGGTCTAACAATAACTGGTGTTAAAAAATCAAAGTTTTGATTTAATGGAGGAACTAATGAAGGAACTAATGGAGAATTAAATATATTTTGAAAAATTCTATCATAGTCTATTTGTTCTCTTGTTCTAGTATTGTTATCAAATAAATTTCTGAATAAATCTTGTTCATTGTTGTTGTTATTATTTATTGAAGTAGATCTATTATTACGATTAAACCTAGTATTAATATTATTCATATCCTGTCTTACATTATTTTGTCTTACATTATTTTGTCTTACATTATTTTGTCTTACATTATTTTGTCTTACATTAGTTTGTCTATTAATTGATGTATCAGTTCTTCTATTACGATTGAATGAAGGGAAATTAAAAGAAGATAGTGGATTAGTATTAAATGTTGTTGTATTATTTTCATTTCTACTATCATTCTGTAAATTAATAATATCTCTTAACCCCTCGTTCATTAGTTCGCATATTCTAAATGTATTATTAGAATTTAAGGTGTTTAACTCAATAATATCTCTGTAACATTGAATTATATTACTAATATCATTCATATTTATATAAATGTATTTAGAAAATATGTTTAAATATAAATGTAATAATATATTTATTATTAAATGCAAGATATTACAAAATATGAAAATAAGGGTTTGACTGGACTAAGCAATTTAGGTAATACATGTTTTTTAAATTCGTGTATTCAAGTTTTATCACATACATACGAATTAAATAATTTTTTAGAAGATGGAACATATAAAAAAAAATTAAGTGGACATGCAAATGAAAATTATATTTATGATTCATGTTTATTAATGCAATGGGATAAACTTAGAAAATTAATGTGGAGTGAAAATTGCATTATTTCACCAGGGGCATTTTTAAATGCTATACATGTTGTAGCAAAAAAGAAAAATATGGACTTATTTACAGGATATTCACAAAATGATTTACCAGAATTTTTATTAATGATAATAGATTGTTTTCATAATGCATTACGACGTCAAGTAACTATGGAAATAACAGGTGTAGCAGAAAACGATAAAGATGTAATGGCTAGCAAATGTTTTAATAAAATCAAAGAAATGTATTCAAATGAATATTCTGAGATATTAAAAATTTTTTTCGGAATTCAGGTTTCTGTGATTACTAATTTAAAAACAAAAAAAATTACTAATATTATTCCTGAGCCTTTTTTTATGATTGATTTACCTATTCCAACAAATCATAAAAATCCATCTTTATTTAATTGTTTTGAAGAATATTGTAAGCCTGAAATTTTAGAAGGTGAAAATGGTATTATAAATGAAAAAACGAATGAAAAAGAAGACATTGAAAAAAAAATAGTTTTTTGGAATTTACCTGAAATTTTGGTTATTGATATAAAACGTTTTAATATGGTAGGTAATAAAATAAAATTACCTGTTAGGATACCTGTAGATGATGTTGATTTTTCAAAATACATAGAGGGTTATGATAAAGAAACATATAAATATGATTTATATGGTGTATGTAATCATATGGGCGGTACTTTAGGAGGACATTATACAGCATATGTAAAAAATGCTAATGCTAAATGGTATTTATATAATGATACTAAGGTGATAGAAGTGAAAGAAAAATTTTCTGAAATTAACAATAGCCATTCTTATTGTCTTTTTTATCGAAAAAAAAAAAAGTAATTAATTATTATATATAGAATGATAATTAATTATGACTCAATAATGGGAATACCCATTACTAATAATAGTAACCAAACGTATAATGAATCATCGTCATCTAATAGTTTAAGTTCAGGAGGGATTAATCCTATTATGATTATAATATTGGGTGTTATTATTCTGATTTATGTATTATTATTTTCTTCTTTAGGAAAAAAAACAGAAGGTTTAGATATTCAAGATTCAGGTTCTACAAAAATTATTGAAATAGTTCTTTTTGGAATATTCATAGCACTAATATTATTAAATGGTGTGCAATATTTTTTTAATATAAATTTATCAGCTAGAATATCCGATTTATTTACTAGCGAACCACAAATAGATATGATTGTCCAAGAAGACACAACAGATGGTAGTGATCAACTATCACCAATTCCAGAGATAAAAATAAAAAAGCAAGTATTTCATGTACCTGGTAATACGTATAATTACAAAAATGCTAATGCTATATGTAAAGCATATGGTGCTAAATTAGCAGATTATTCTGAAATAGAAAAGGCATATAAAAATGGAGCAGAATGGTGTAGTTATGGTTGGTCAGATAACCAAATGGCATTATTTCCAACACAAAAAAAAACATGGGATTATTTACAGACGGTAGATGATCATGAAAATGATTGTGGACGTCCAGGTATAAATGGTGGTTATATAGCAAATGAAAATGTACGATTTGGAGTAAATTGTTATGGTTACAAACCAAAACGTACTGAACAAGAAGCAGAATTAATGGAATTATCTTCTATATATCCTAAATCTAGTGCAGATGTTGCTCAAGATAAACGTGTTGATTATTGGAGAAATAAATTAGATCAAATAATAGTTTCACCGTTTAATAAAACAGTATGGAGTTATATTGCATAAAAATAAATGAAATAAATATGAAAATATTTATAATAACTATGATATTGTATAAAAATCGTATTGTGTAATAAGTAACTTGCTTAATAAAAATAATATTATTTTTAATTTTGTAAATAATCAAATTATAATTCATTAAAAGAAGCATATTTTTTTGTATATGTAGTAATTGTTTTTTACATATGATACATATTTGTTCATCGGATTTATGTAAAAAAAATATTAAACAATCTTTATGTATTGTTGGACAACATTCACATTGTTTAATTAAAATATCATTTTCAATATTATTATAATCGAAAAATTCCATATTGGATTCTGTTTCATTTTCCAAACAAAGTACACAATATTTAATATCTTCTTTTTTTATCAATTTATATAAATCATATTCACTATTATAATAAGTAGTTGGATGTGAAAACATTGTATTAAATATAGAACAATTTATAAAAAATTTTTTTTAAACGTATAACTATTTTAATTCTTTTATTGTAATTTATTATATAATAAAAAAATTATTATATAATAAAAAAGTTTTTATTACTCATGAATATATTAAAAATTGATTTACAATTTAATAATTATATTATTACATAACTTTATCAAAAAATGATCCCAATTTCGCCATACAATTTGGAAACTGGACATACATATTATATTGAATATTATGATACAAGTGTTTTTACATACGAGGCGGAAACTGGACTTACCTATTATAGTGAAGGCAATAAAGGTGTTTGTATTCACAAATATCGTGGCGTTATTAATAACTTGAACGCCTGTACCTGGGATGGGCATAATGTACTTGAAATTGGAAATATGATTGAATATGTAAATGGACAAGAAACCACCTCGAACGAACCGGATTCTCCAACCTTTCCAGGAAATATCTTTTATGTACATGTAAATACCAACGCAACAGAGCCCCAATATTGGTTATTTTATAAACCCATTGTTAAGTATTTAATGACTACACAAGTGCTTAAACAACGTACTCGGTTGGATAATGTAAGTATTTTGGGTTTATATAAACAGCATTTTGGGTGTATTGAATCCGGAAACTAAAAAATTACCTCATTAAAATCGGCGTTTTAAATGTGCAGAGGTGTAAAAAATTCATTTTTACTACTATAATAATAATTAGGAGTTGCTAAATAAATTTTAACATCATTCTTTTTTTTTTTAGATAAATAACCAGTTTTAAAAGAACATAGATCACTATTAGTATTTCTAAACAACAAATACATTAAAAATATAGGTCGCATTATTTTAATATATGATAATAATAAATTTAAAAATAAAACGATTGAATTATAATATAAATGAGTTCTTATAAAAAAGGTTTTGGTTATGTATTAAAATCTATTAAAAAGGATAGGTCATTAACTCCTGTGTTAAATAATTTGAAAAATAAAACATATATAGTTTCAGGTGGAACTAGAGGGATTGGATTATCTATTGCTAAAAAATTATCTTTATTGGGTGCAAATGTTGCTATTTTTGGAAAAACACAACACGAACATCCTAAACTAGAAGGTACGATTTTATCGGCAGTCGATGAAATTAAATCACAACATCCTACATCTATAAACAATACTATAGGTGTTTATTGTGATATTAGAAATCCAGATACAATAGATAATTGTATTGAAACGGTTGTCTCTACATTTGGTGGTTTAGATGGTGTTATTTTAAATGCGAGTGCTATTTGTTTAAGTAATACATTAAATCAAACAAATAAAGAAATTAATTTAATGACTGAGGTAAATATTCGTGGATCATTTCTTGTAGGGAAATATAGCATTAAACATTTAAAGAAATCGCAACATCCTCATGTTCTATCTATCGCACCACCATTAGATATGATAAATGAACCACGTTGGTGGACTAATCATATGTACTACAGTATGAGTAAATATAATATGTCGTTAATGACTAAAATGTGGCACCATGAATTTCCAAATATAGGTGCAAATACTCTTTGGCCAAGAACTACTATAAATACGACTCCTGTTAGAAATATAGGTGGTGAAGAAATGATTAATATTTCAAGAGATGTTTCTATAGTTGGTGATGCTGCTAGTCATATTATTTTAGCTAATCCACTAAAATGTAGTGGAAAAAATTTCATAGATGATGAAGTAATAGTATCAATGGGTGGAGATGTTGAACAATACAAAGTAAATTCAACAGTATCAGAGAAAGAATTAATGCCTGATTTTTTCTGTTAACTTTGTATTCTTTTTTCTAATTCTATTATTTTGTTATTAATCTTCGTGATTCTTTCTTCCATATAAGACATTATTTCTAATCTAAGTAGAAAATGATTGTCTATAAAATTAAATTCAGGGGGTTGTATTAATCCAACTAACTGTAATTTACTTTCTATTTCAAAAATTTTATTTAATAATACTGATTCTTTTTCCAGTAGCATTTCTTCTTGTACTTTTTCTATTTCATATTGAGTCCAATATTTAGATAATAATTTTCTATTTTCTATTTTTATATTTTTTAAAAAATCTTTTTGGAAAAAAACTTTTACTATAAATTTATCTCTTAAACTGTTTTCATTTAAAATTCTATCTAATTCATAACGATCATAATTTAAATGTATTACTGGTAATAGATCTAAATTTATACTTTTACCTGTATACATTTTTTCAATATCGAAATTATCTGTTTCTAATATTTCTTCACGTGGTGCCCATAAATTATAATGAATATACGCATCATAATAAGTTTCCTTTTTTTTTAGTTTTTTATTAAAAGGTTTAATAATATCAATTTTGTATATAATTCCATAACGACAAAAAATATTTTTTAAATCGTTTTTTGTAATTTCTATCTGAATTTTATGTACATATAAAACAACATTATCCATATCCATATTTAATTATAATAATTATAATTAAATATTTTTATATACTTGTTAAAATATTTAATTTTCTTTTTAATATAAATTTACTTTTCTAATTCTTGTTTTTTATCTGATTTAATAAAATGTTTATTCATATAACGTTGAATGTTAAAAAATGTAATTTCTGAATTATCTGTAACACCAAGTAGTGTTTTTAATTTAATATCAGGGTTAATAATTCTTTTATTATCTTCTTGTTTAAGATCATGCTCTTTAATATAAGTACAAATATATTTTGTTACTTCTGTACGAGCAATTTTTTCACCTTTCTCTTTTCCCATAAAATCACACAACTCATCTGAGATTTGCGTTGCTTCTGCAAATCCAGACGGTTTACGATTTCCACGATTTTTATTCTTAGAAATTTCCTTGTTTTTATTTTTCATTTCCTTTTTGACTTGTTTTTCCAAATTTTTCATTTGTAATGTTGTAGACGTAATTTGAGTTTTTAATTGTGAAAGTGTGTTCAGAATATTTGAAAATTGTGAATCAAAAATACTAGTTGTGTTATCTACTGTTTGTTCAGATTCAAATTGTACATTACTATTATTTACTTCTTCCATTCTATATTACATCGATGAAGTATCTTTAAATATGTTTTTATTATATTTATTTAAAAAAAATAAATTAATATAACTGAAATGCTAATCAATCAGTAATTTTAGGTGCTAAATAAAATTTACAATAAACATTTTCTCCAAATTCATATTTCAATTGGATTGGAATATTTTCTGAAATACCAATATTTACAGTATCATTTAATTTATAAAATTGTGAAAATATATATAAATATTTTATTGAGTATGAAATATTTAAATTTTCACTATCTTCGGTCATAGTTAATTCTTCTACATTGTCTTCTGTTAATTCTAATTTCATGGAAGATTCTACCGACGACGTTTCTAAATAAATGTTTTCGCTATAATATATTTTTAAATCATCGCCAAAATTTGTTAACTCGCTAATTATACTTTTAAATGTTTTTGATTTAAATTCAATATTTACATCGTATTCAGTATCAGGTATTCCCATTTTTTCTTGATCAATATCCAGAAGACATAATTCAAAATATTTATTAATTTCTTCTTTGTTTTCACTTAAAAATTCGATGGATAATTTATCATTATCGTCGTATAAAATAATATTTTGGTTCTCATTTTTTACACTTAATATTCTAGCTAAAATATTCATATTTATTCCATAAGTAGAATTTTCATCACATTGATATATATTAAACCACGATTTATCTATTTTTAAATCATATATACAAATTTGACTGTTGTCCATACCTTGAATATATAATCCATCTTCTACACATTCAATATTCACATTTTCTGTAATTAATTTTAAGTTTGTGAATAAATTAACAAATAATTCGGATTTTTCTTTTTGATTAATTTCAATTTTCATATTTCAGTTAAATTATAATATTATATTTATTATAATTTAATATATTTATTTCAATTTTATTAGTTAATTAAAATTTATTAACGTTCTTCTTGGTTATTACTAGAAGCTCTTTGTTTATAATTGCGTTTTTTTTGAGTATTTTCTGACCATTCCCCTTCATTATCATCTCTTGGACCTCTTCCTTTTGTAGCTTGGGGTCTAACAGCACGTTGTTCATCGCGAGTTTCACAAAGTAATTTACCACCACTTAATCCACAAATATCAGTTGCTTGATATTTATGCGATTCAGAATCAATTAGTGATACTTTGAAATTAACGTATTCTCCTTGTATCAAATATCTAAATTGTTCTTTATCTACAATCACAAAAGAGTGATGCGCAAAAATATCTTCATCCATAAAACTAGTTACACCTTCAGGAAATTCAGTTCCATTTTTAATAACAGTAATAAAACCATATCCTGATTTATTATTAAACCATTTAACTCTTCCTGTGAAATATGTTGAATAATCAACGTTCGTTGTCTCTACGTTTTCTGTACCACTCATTTAATAGAAATATTACGGTTTATTCTTTATATTGTTTAAATAAATATTTTATTAATATTAGATAATGTTAATATTATATAATCATAATCAGGTTCTTCATCATATTTTAATAAGTAACAATAATTTAATATTTCAGTAAAATTATTATGTAATGATTTACATAATTCTTCATTTGATATATTTTTTTTTTTATTTAATATTTTTAAATATCTCGCATTATCGTTCATATTTTGCCATGGTAATCCTCTATTCACTATATAAATAATTGAATATAAAAATGATATTATATCATCGCGACGACTTAATTCAATACCTTCATGATTAAATATACTAGCATATCGAATAGTTCCTTGTATTTTATTGTTAATTTTTTTTCGCTTATGTTGTTTATTTTTATCTAAATATTTTTTAGAAATACCAAAGTCAATTATACATACTTGTGTATAATCCATATTTAACATTATATTATCCGGTTTTATATCTCTATGGATTATACCTTGTTGTTGAATATTTTTTATTGCTATCATTGTTTGTATTATAAATTTAATAAATATTGGCTGCTTTAATGATTCCATATAAAAATTTTCTAATGTTACACTCAATCTCTCCATTACAAAATAATAGGAGTCATTGTATAAACCATATTTAATTATTCTAGAAATATTTTTAATAGATCGTAATTTAAATAATATGTTTATTTCAGTAAAGAGAGATTTTTTACCAGACTTATCTATTTTTAAAGCATATGATTTATTAGTGTAGTCATCTTTTACTTCATATACATATCCATAGCTACCTTTTCCTATTATTTTTTGTAGTTTATAATTATCTATAGAAGTCATGATATATATATATATAATAAAAATTGAATACATTTAAATAATTAAATAATATAATTATAATAATAAATATGGTAAAAACATGTACTAAACAATATGAAAACAGTGATTATAATCACTATTTTAATAAATATGATTTTTCATTAAGTGATTTTCAAAAATATGCTATAGAATCGATAGTTACAGATAATCACATTTTAATTACAGCACATACAGGGTCTGGAAAAACACTTCCTGCTGAGTTTGCTATAGAGCATTTTGTTTCGCAAGGGAAAAAAGTAATTTATACATCGCCTATTAAAGCATTATCTAATCAAAAATATTACGATTTTACTAATAAATTTCCTCATATTTCTTTTGGTATTTTAACTGGTGATATTAAATTTAACCCAGAAGCAGATGTTTTGATTATGACTACTGAAATTTTACGAAATACTCTTTTATCTAAACAAAATAAAAATGAAAATATTCCATTACAATTTGAAATGGATTTGAATGATGAGTTAGCATGTGTTGTGTTTGATGAAGTCCATTATATTAATGATCAAGATAGAGGAAAAATATGGGAAGAAACAATTATGTTATTACCAGAACATATACAAATGGTAATGCTATCAGCAACGATCGATAGACCTGAGGTTTTTGCTAAATGGATAGAAGATACTAAAAATTCTCAAGGTGGTAATAAAGAAGTATATCTAGCACCAACAAACCATCGTGTAGTACCGTTAAAACACTATATGTTTACTACAATACCACAGGGTAATTTTAAAATGATTAAAGATAAAGCATTCAAAGATACTATAAAAGAATTTTTATACAAACCGTTTTTATTAAAAGATGAAACAACCAAATTCAATGAAATAAATTATTTTAAAATTAAAAATTTTGAAACATATCAAAAAAACAATAATAATTTTGTTAAACCATCTTTTGTATTAAATGAATTAGTGAAATATTTAAATAATAATAATATGTTACCAGCAATATGTTTTGTATTTTCAAGAAAACAAGTTGAGAAATTAGCACAAATGATAGGACAATCATTATTTGAACCTGATTCTATTTTACCAGGAACAATTCGTCATGAATGTGAACATATTTTAAGAAAATTACCAAATTATAAAGAATATGTTAATATTCCAGAATATGAAACAATTATACGATTATTAGAAAAAGGTATTGCGATTCATCATTCAGGTATAATGCCTGTATTTCGTGAAATGATTGAATTAATGTTTTCAAAAGGTTATATTAAATTACTTTTCGCTACTGAAACATTCGCAGTTGGTATTAATATGCCTACTAAAACAGTTATATTCACATCATTTGAAAAATTTAATGGTTCTGTAATGCGATATTTATTACCACATGAATACACACAAATGGCTGGACGAGCTGGACGAAGAGGATTAGATACAATTGGACATGTAATCCATTGTAATAATTTATTTAGATTACCAGACAAAACCACGTACAATAATATGTTAAATGGTTCTCCTCAAACATTAAAATCTAAATTTAAGGTAACCTTTAATTTAGTACTAAATTTACAATTAGCAAATAATGTTGATAATAAAAGTGAATTCACATCTAAAAGTATGATTAAAACAGATATTGATAATGAAATTCGTCATACAACGGAGTATTTAAAAGAATGTAGAGAGAAAATAGATCAGAAAAAAGGAAATGTATTTTATACTACTGTTCAAAAAAATATAGATCAATATGAAAAATATTTACAATTGGAAAAAGATGTTATTCATGCGAATAATAAAAAAAGAAAAGCTATGCATAGAGAAATAGATAATATAAAAGATAATGATCGTAAATTTGAAACACATCTAACATTTTACAAATCTATATTAGAGTTAGAATCAGATGTTAAAAAGAATACAGAATATTTGGAATATTTAAATGAATATTTTAACCATCAAGCAAATAATATGGTTTCATTTTTAAATGATTATAATTTCATAGAACAAAATGAACTAACATTTAAAGGTAGATATGCTTGCGCTATTCAAGAAGCTCATTGTCTTGTATTAAGTGAATTAATAGAATATACCAACAATTTTAAAGATTTCACAAGCCAAGATCTAGTTGGATTATTTAGTTGTTTTACTAATATTAAAGTTAGCGATGATTATAAAAGTTATTCAACACAAGATTTAACTGAAAAAAAAGAACTAAATAATTTAATTTATTATACACAACAACTATTAGATAAATATAATGACGCTGAAACATCTAATAATATTGATTCAGGAGAAGCATATGAATTTCATTTCGATATAGTAAAATATGTTATAGAATGGTGTAGTTGTGAAGATGAAACTACATGTAAATCTATTATACAAACATTACAACAAGAAAAAGATATATTTTTAGGTGAATTTGTAAAAGCTATTTTAAAGATAAATAATATGGTGAATGAACTGATCAGTATTTGTGAACAATTTGGATATGTAGAATTACAACATAAACTAACAGAAATACCAAAATTAACATTGAAATTTGTAGCTACTAACCAATCGTTATATGTTTAAAATAACACCTATCAAAGGTATTTAAATATATTAGTATGATATCTATTATAAATGGTTTACTATAATCATGCAATAGGAAAAAAAATGTTTCTAAGTTTATTTAAAACAATAGAAAAATTTTTAAATTTTGATTATGACGATGACGATGATGATGACGATGATGAAGACGATGATGAAGACGATAATGATGATCTAGGCGATAATGATGATATAGAAAAAAAATCTAAACATTTACAAAGTTCTACACGTAGAAGTAAAAGAAAAACTGTAACACCTATACGTTATGGATATGATGAATAATTTAATAATTGATTAAAAATAAATATTTTTCTCATAAGTTAATATAATGTTTAATAAACACCAATATATTTGCGCATTTTTCGCAGCAATTGTTTCAATAATACTTAATTTACTTTTACCTAATTTAGTAAAAAATTTCGCATCCAAAGAAGAGATCAGTCCAGAACATGGTGCACATTCATTATCTTTTAAACAACAATTAATGCATATGTTAGTACATCATGCTCAAGTACCATTAACAAGTTCTATTTTAGTATCAGTAATCACATTTTTATCAGTTTTATTCGGATACAAGTTACAATATTTATTAAAAATCAAACATTAATCATTAGAAACTATTTATATTAACATGTATTAATACATATTAATATAAATATAAATAACATTATTATTTTTTTTTATAAGGCTTAAATTGTTTTTTATATATTTATAATAGTATGAGCGATATAAACAATGTATATTTAGGTTTTCATAAAAATAAAAATATTATTAATAATAATTTTAGATTACAAAATATTTTTTCAACAATATTTGAAATAAATACTTGTTTACCTAATTTACCTAATACACCTAATACACCTAATACACCTAATATACGTAATAAAAAAGTGACTTTTTCAAATGATAATAAAACTTATTATATTAATAATAATAATGATAAAAGTAATTTTTATAGTGCTACTGATTATTATATATTTAGATCTGAATATTTGAATGAAATACAAAAAATAATGTATATAAAAAATATATCTTATGTAGAAGCAAAAAAAATAGTAGATAAATAAAAAATTTATATTTTTATTTTAGAGATAATGAAGGACTATAACTATTATACCATTTGTAGTCGAACCTTTTTCTTCAATGTATCTTCTTCATGAAATAAATATATTTTAAATTTTTGTTTGCTATAATTTTCCTCATCATTATTACATGTTATACGTGATAACGTGTTTAATTCTGGTATATATATCATATACTGATATAATCCATCATTACGGTTAATTTTATCGAACATATATCCATTATGTTCTTTTTCTACAATACTATTATTATTAATACACATTGTTAGCAAATTACAATCATTTTGAATTTTTCTAACGGCTCTCATTGTAGTATTAATATATTCCAGTTTTGAAACCCAATTATTATAAAATTCTTGGTTATCATAATTAATATGAATTAATTCTAAATTTATTTGTATTTTATAAATATTTAACAAATCTACTAGTCTTCTTATAGGAGATGTTATATGTATATAAGATTCTAATTCTAATAAATCATGATTTCCTTTACCACTATATAAACTGTAATTACTACTAGAACTATTATATATTTTTAAAAATTTTTCTATATTTTCAGGTAAATTATCAGGAATTATAGACTTACTATTAATTTTAAACGATCTATATATTCCATTTTCATATTTTATCATATTTAAAGCACTATAATAATTCATTAATATCATTAAATAAGTTATTAAATCATGACTATTTTTCACATTATTTGTGTATCTGTATTTTTTTGATAATATATTTACTATATCTAACATTTTCTTATAATTATTATCATTTAATAAATATTTGCTTTCATATTCGTGATTTTCGTATATTTTCACATATGTATTTTTAAATGAATGATTTACTATTTCATTATCTTTTATTTCAATATCTAATGTGAATGCGAACCGTGTTTCATTTTTTACTAAACTACATAGACATTCAGATAAGATTGTCGGTAACATAGGACGTTTCTTATCAGGTAAATAAATACTTGATATTCTCTCTGAAAATGAATTCCATAATCCTAATTCATTCATCCATAAAGGTACATTGGAAATATAAATACTTATAATATCGTGGTTTTCTGCTATATTTTGTATACTTAATGCATCATCGTAATCAGTTGTTTTTTTAGAATCAATTGTGAATACGCGATAGTTCGTTCTATCTTCGTAATTATTATTTTTTATTATATCATTTATTATATTCTCTTGTGTTTTAACTTTTAATACTCGAATTGTTTCTGTCGTAAATTTTTGTATAGATGCATACAAACTTTTACAATATAATTGATATTCATAAAATACATCTATATTTGATACATTACCCAAAGTATTAACTATTAAACCATACGGATGTTTAAATTTCCAATTAATAAATTTAAATATAATAAATTTATTTTCTATATTTTTGTTAAAACCTAATTGTTTTATTGAATAGGGTACTAAAAATATAGGTAATCTTTTATCATCAGGAACACATTTATACAAATTTTTTTCTTTATATTTTCCAAACGTCTTATTATTGTGTAATATTAAAACACCTGGTATTATAGACATAGATCTAGTTGACGAATGTACGACAGTCACTTTATCATTATTAAAATTAAATATATCATTACTAAATAATTTATAAGTATAAGGTTTATTTATTATTGTGTCTTCTTTTTGTAACGAATGAGCATTATAATATTCACATGTATTATATTCTCTATCACTTACAAGGATTTTATATTGTGTAGTCATTTTAGGTATTATTAATTATGTATAATATTCTTTATTATAGATAATTCAATTTTATGTTTTATTCTATTTTATTTTCACTTAAATCTTTTTTTTTATATATTTCGCGTTTTATATTTTGTCGTTGTAAAAGATGCATAAGTGAATGGTTTAATATAGCAATGTTATTCATATACGTTCTATACTTAAAAATACATATAGCTGATTTTTCATTTAGTTTAATACTATACCACCAATAAGCTGGTATATATATTATTTGTCCTTTATTAACAGTTACTTCTAATGATTTTACTTTACTAATATCATTTTTATATTCCTCTTGTACATCCCATATATTTATGGGTGAACTAAATTCATAATTTTCATAATCTTTAACAACATTTAAATATTTATATGATTTTGGGGGTAATAATTTTATCGTGATTGATCCTTGTGATACATAATAATAATTCCTATAATTCAACTCATATTTTAATTTGGTTTCACTATTCTTAGAACTTATTATATAATCATAATAGCAATTAGATACCATGTAAGGTCTAATAAAAGAATCGTTATGTTTAAATGTTTTTATCAGTCCGGTTTCCTCTAAAAAATCTTCGTTATTTTCACTTAAATACTTACATTCCTCATCCTTATTAAATAATTCAAAAGAACTATTTAATGTTAATGGAACATACATTTCTGATTTATAATTTTTCTCTTTTAAATTTCTTATTTTAATATCAAATGCACCATAGTCTGATATTACTTTATTTAAATTACATAAATTTATTAATTCTTCATTTTTAAAATCAAATATTACAGGTTGCCTTATATCACAGATCTCTTCTAATTTATCTTTTGATGTATCTTCTAATTCATATACCTCTAAATCATCACTAACTTTTAAATGATATACAACATGTAAATATATAAATAGTACTATAAAAAATATCATTATTGTTATTAAAAATTTCATATTAATATCTATTTATAGAAATTTTTATAGCTTTTAACATATTTACTTTTTTTTGTTTTTGTTTTTGTTTTTATTTGTAGATTTTGTATTATCTTCTGAATTTTTCATTAATTCTAATTCTTCTACAATTTCTTCTTTAATTACTTCTTTAGTTACTTCTGCAGTTTCTTCTTTAGTTACTTCTACAATTTCTTCTGTAGTTTCTTCTATAGGTTCTTCTGTAGTTTCTTCTATATCGTCTAAAGAGGATCCATCTATATTTGCTATTTCGTTTACATCAATAGAAAAGTTTGATGGAGTGGTAGATTGTTTTTCATTATGTAATATAGATAATGATTTATTTATTTCATCAAATTTACTTTCATAATTTTTAATAAATATAGATTGTGTTTCATAAGCCTTTTTAAGATTTTCATTTTCATTTTCCAATTTAATTAATTTTTCTTCTAGAGATTTTTTCAATGTTGTTAGTTCTTCATTATTATTAGATGTTTTTTGTAATTGTAATAATAAATCTTCGGTATTTTTTAATTTATTATTCATTTCAGATTCAGATAATTTATGTGAATTATTTATATTTTCTAAATTTTCATGGAATACATTAAAATCAAAGGAGGATTCAATAATATCAAATACCTTCTCTTTTAAATTATTTTCATCCATATAATTATTAGTTTCTTGGTTAGTTTCTTCATTAGTTTCTTCATTAGTTTCTTCATTATAATCTGTTACTTCAATATTAATATTATTATCAGATGTATTATTTTTTTCTCTATTAGAAAATTCTTCTGAAATGGTTTTTTCAATAACAGATTTAATAGTGTTTTCTAAATTATGTATTCTATCATTATGTTGATGTAATAACATCATTGGATGAACTTGAACCGGACCTTTTAAATTAGATTTATTATTAACTTGATCTTTTTGAAATAATTGATCTTGTTGCTGTTGATGTAGTTGTAGTTTTTGCTGTTGCTGTAGTTGTTGTTGTGATTGTGATTGTAGTTTTTGCTGTTGCTGTAGTTTTTGCTGTTGTTGTAGTTTTTGCATTTGCTGTAGTTTTTGTATTTGCTGTTGTCTAGACAAGTTAGGATTTTGTTGTTGCAACTGTTTTTGTTTAATTATATTGGTATCTATGGGAATTTTTTTTAAATTTATTGGATTATTTGTATTATTTGTATCGTTTGATGGTTGATAGGGTTGTTGAAATTGTTGAGTATGTAAAACAGTTTTGTTTTGTTTTTGAAATAAGTTATTGGTAGCTGGTGCACCTGCCCTTCTTCTTTTTGCTGCTGAATTTGCCGCATTTGAACTCATTTTAAAAAATAACAACACATTAATTATCTATAAATATCGCATTAATTTGTATTTTGTTTTCCTAAATACATATATTATACAACCA
>Ga0209533_1002666_pt1 | contig 16066 bp, 21 predicted proteins | sample COG_04_FD_184748 | JGI IMG/M metagenome (GOLD analysis project Ga0209533, IMG submission 184748) | Pelagic Microbial community sample from North Sea - COGITO 998_met_04 (SPAdes) (version 2) | ecosystem: Environmental > Aquatic > Marine > Neritic zone/Coastal water | place: Helgoland, sampling...
TTCTGGGTTTCTTTCTTTTTTTAGTATATTTTCTCCCCCCTTTTTTTGGAATACCCGGAACTTCAGAGACATTTTCTATTGGTACTGGTGTTGTTTCTTCTGGTTGTGGTTGTGTTTCTGGTTGTGGTTGTGTTTCTGGTTGTGTTTCTGGTTGTGGTTGTGTTTCTGGTTGTGTTTCTGTTTCTGGTTGTGTTTCTGGTTGTGTTTCTGTTGTTTCTGGAGATGATACTATTTCTGGCGTTGATGTTTCTGTTGTTTCTAGCAAAGGTGTTGCTACAGGAGATGGTGTTTCTGATGTTTCTAGCAAAGGTGTTGCTACAGGAGATGGATTTGATTCAGGAGATGGATTTGATTCAGGTGATGGTGTTGCTATAGGTATAGCTGTAGCTATTGGAACCATTGGATTAATTGGAACCATTGGATTAATTGGAGCCATTGGTAAAACCGGCTTAGACATATCTACCGGTTGTTTATCAATTGGAGCTGTTTTATTTAACGGTTTTTTCAATCCAACCAATTCATAATAATCGGCTACAATACTATTTCTTTTTTGAAGACACCCTAATCTAGTAGAATCAATAAACGATAAGTCATTACCTTCATGTAAGACAATATTAATTTTTATTTTATAAATAGGTGTATTTGTATTATTGATAAGAGTATTATCATCATATTTATTATTCCAATCGTAATTATTAATCACGTACGACTTTTGATAAATATGAAGTCGCTCACCTTTGCTAAAAAACAAATTCAATATAAATTTAATATTATTATAAATGATACCCTTTTTCTTGGCATCATCCAATGATATTTTCTCATACATCTTTTTTTCTTGGAGACGCTCTAGCAAATTATTAAGTTGTGAAGTAGATAAAAATATTTTTTTAATATCATCTTCGCCTATACCTCGTTCATATAATCCCATATCTGTTCCAAATAAAGCGCTCGTTAATTTTATAGTTGGTATAAATAATATATTTGGAAAACCGCTATATATTTGTGGCTGTGACATGGAAGGAGTATATGTCATATCTTTCACAATTGTTCCATCTATAGTAGAAGCGTTAAATGTTATTTTTAATATATTATTACTCATCTTATAATAATAATATATTTTATAAAATCTATATAAACCTACTAGTTATTTGATGTATTTGTTTCTCTACAGAGAATTGTTAAATGAGTTTACCAAGTTAATATTTCGCTCCTTATCTTTTTGTCTCTTCGCCTTTTCTAATGTTTCAATTGCCTGATTAATCTCAATATCACTTATACTGCCATCATCATTCGTATCAACCTTGATATACTTATATTTATCAGGAAGAACACACAATTTACTATTGCTATTTAATAAAAAATTAGATAATACTGTAAATACCGCAGTTAATACAAGTGCTACTATTATATCACGTGTACCCATCCAAGCCATCGTGAAAATAAGCAATTCTCTAGCCACATTATATTTAACAAATGCTTCCATAGAATCGCCTAACCTAATCTCTACAAATCGTGAACCAATATTCAATAATATCATCATGACGCCAGTAAAATATTTGCTTGTATTTAATGTATTTAAAATTTCAAACATTCCTTATATATACTACAATAAGAAAACATTTTTGTTTCTTAAAAAATACCAAGTCCTTTTCCAAAATTACCAAACTGTTTGTTAACGTGGTGAGAAATAAGATCCTTCGCATATCCAACGCGTCTTACATGTGGTCGTATAGTTTGTCTAAAATAGGTAGTAAATCCTTCTTTATTCGCTATTGGTTCTTCGGAAAATGAATGAGATAAAAATCTATTTATCGCGGTGATAGCCATAATAATAGCTATAAATGCTAATACATATTTTATATAATTTATGGCAATGGTCATATAAATTATATAATTATTATATAATTATTATTTTATTATTTTATTATTTTATTATTTTATTATTTTATTTTATTTTATTTATTCATCTTGTTTTTTTGTCAGGGCTTCTCTATCAACCGGTATAGTAGTTGAATCCACTGGAGTAACATTTTCTTCAGCAGTTAAACGTTCAGAAGACGATACTATTTCAAATTTACAATCATCCTCACATGGATTACATGTTTCTCCTAAAAATTTAAGACTGGGAAATGATTTGGTAATAGAATCCATTGTAACTTCCTTATCATCTTTCATAAGAAGACCATTCTTACAATTGTCGGTTTTAAAAGATGAAATTAATGTGTCAACATCGTCACCATTTACATCAGAAACATTAACATCTGTAGCATCTGTAGCATCTGTAGCATCATTGGAATCATTGGCATCATCGGCATCATCGGCATCATCGGCATCATCTGACGAAATTTCGTCTGAAGTATTATTTTTATTCTCCATACCTTCTCTAACGTTATGGTTCATAGATATAATTAGCAAAAGCATACCTACACCAGCTAACATATGAATATGAGTAGCAATTAAAATAAGGGTTATAAATAGAATTTTTCCTAAAACACTATTGAAGTCAAGTAAATGATACATTCTTTTATATAAATAAACATATAATTTTTCCGTAAGTTATTTAAATTATTATCTGTATTTTTTATAAGAGTATAAATGTCTTTAGCAACATATGCATCCGAATATAATAAAGAAAATATGGAAAATCCAATACAGAAAAAGAGAGTTACTATGAGAAACAAAACATTAAAAAGACCATCTAACCCCAATGCCAATGCCAATGCCAAAGGTTCTACAAAATCAAATTCCAACGTAGAGGCACTCATGCAAAAAATTCACAATAGTGGTGGTGACTATGGCGATAATAACGATGATGATGACGATGATGATTCGTCAGGCAAATTTCAACCAATGGTTCAATATCCAGATTCAGTCGGTATTGAACGAATGGACAATCAACATTCTATGAATAATGAAGAATATGATTCTTTAGCAAATGATTCAGAAAAAGAAGGATTTACGCAATTGCCTAGTGAATACGCTAAACAATACTATCAGCAGTATGTTCCTTATTATAACCAAAGTTCCGACGATTCATCTCCAAATGGAGCTAACAAAGACGAATTATTAAACAAATTAAACCAAGTAATCTATTTATTAGAAGAACAACAAGATGAAAAAACAGGTAGAGTAACCGAAGAATTGATTTTGTATTCATTTTTAGGCATATTTATTATTTTTATCGTTGACTCATTTGCTAGAGTTGGTAAATATGTAAGATGATTCGTTAAAATGTAGATTAATTTATATGAGCATATATCATATGGATAATATAACTATGGATACTATAGAAAGACCAATCCAACAACAGCAACAACAACTAAGTGACGTAGATATTAAAGACGAAAATACCGCACTAAATGTTATGGTATCATTCCTTCATTTGGCACAAAAAAGAGGAGCATTTAATTTACAAGAATCAGCCAAGGTATGGGATTGTGTAAAATTGTTTATGAAACAATAATTTTATATTAGAATAATTATATTAGAATATTATATATGTCATTACCTTCTAATGTTACCCGATATCTACAGATAATGGTATTCTATGTATTGATTTCATACATCATTTTTCCATTGACTGGATATTTTATGTTTGGCAAATCGTTACAATCAGCCGGACATGGTTTTGTCTTAGGTAGTATCATTTCTATAATATTATGGTATTCATATGGTAGAAAGTTAATACCTAAATAGTATTGGTATCAATAATTACACCATAAAATAAAAATAAACTTAATATTGAAATAAATTAAATTTATTTGAACAACTATATTTACAAATTATTCAGGTTTCTGAAAGACATACAAGTATTGGTATTCCATTTGTGCCATCAATAAATCGGCTTGCGCGTAATTTATAAATCCAACTTCTTTACATTGGTTAATAATCGTTTGTTTGGAAGGCATCCACATTTTATGAACATTTTGTCTTGTCTTTTTTGAACCAGGTGATTTGGTATCTTTAAAAATTTCGGTGAATTGAACCATGTCATTAGGGAACACTTGGAAATCCGATTTATATTCAAAGTTATTGAAAATAACACTAGAAGTGGTAATCCTCTTTTTAGCAAAACTCTGTGGATTAACCATAACAAATGGTTTTCCTGCTGGAACAACTGGATCAAATTTGTTTTTATCCACTAACTGAACCACAAAAAACCCACCAGGCTTTAACCAATTGTACACATTTTGTAGCAAACTTATTTTGTCCTTGTAATAATAATAATTCATATTTAAACAAACAATTTGCGTGAATTGTTCAGGTTGAAATGCCATGGATTTCATAGGGGTTCCTTGAATAAATTTAAGTTCTGGATAAGAATCTTTAGCATATTTCACCATGGCTTGTGACTCGTCTAATCCAGTAACTTGTACACCTTGCTTATGAAATTCATTCGCTATGTGTCCAGTTCCACTTCCTAATACCAACATGTTTGATTCGCTAGTAGGCTTTACTATATTTTCAATGCTACCAACTTCATATTGGTTAGACAATTCACGATAAAATAATTCATCATATATACTGACATAAAAATCATCAAATACATTGAATCCATTTTTTACTACGAAATTTTCCCTTTGCTCAATGAATCCTTCGCGCACTGGAGTATTACTTTTATAAATAGTCACCAAAATAAATAGTATAGCTAGCAATAAGAGTAAATGAAACCAAACCGGTAATTTACGTAAACATCTATCTAATCGTTTGTATATTCTCTCTACTTTATTAAATCCAAATGAAAATTCCATTGTATATGTGTATATATGTATTATTAGGTTATTTTTTTTATACGAAAGTTTATATGAATGATTTTGAAATAAATGATATACGAAATGAAAAACAATTCAAGGGTATTACCTTTTCCAAATTTAAAAGAACAGATGCTAAAAAAGAATTGCTAAATAGTTTATCAACTGGACATATAGAAAAGGCTTTACATTGGAGTGCCGAGTTTATTTGTTGTGGTTGTTTTATTGAATTATGGGACATTATTTTGAATTTTGTAGGAAAACATATTCACTTGGGAAACCCTAAATTGCCTATTTATTTGGAAATGCGATTTAATCAATTTAAAGAACTAATATCTACCTATTCTGGATTTGAATTAAATATGCGTAATAGTGACAAAATCCGGAAAATATTTGCTGAGATTATTGCGGTAATATGTAATTCTAAAAAAAAGCATTCTATTGAAAGTGTGAAAATTAAAAAACAAGAAGAATTTGACATGACGACTATGGCAAGCAAGTTAAAAGCACCTAATGTGAATTATGCGACTGCTATTTTTAAAAAGGACGACCCAAAGGAATTGTTCATTGCTATCAACGAATTGGCTTATCACGTTTCTAAAGATTCGCGAAATGCGTTGGATGCGTGTTATTGGTTGGAGTGGATATTGGAATTTGAAAACTTGTGTAAAAAACGTAAAGAAATTTGTATATGTGAACGACGTTCTTTTGTGAGTGTGGATGAAAAATGCGTAAAAGAGCCCATCTGGATGATATGGGACGTACTATTTACTGAGAGTACCAACAATAGGACATATACCTCAGAAATATCCAAAAAAATACTGAAAAGTATATTTGAATTATTTTGTATGCGATATACTAGTGGTGCCAAAAAAAAACGAAGATATTTGCTCTATTTTGCCGTTTCTCTCTTGACTGATAGTTTCAATACACAGATTGAGATTATTGAGAATAAAACAAGTATAGATAACATTACGAAAAAGATAAATCTCATCTATAAAGAAATAAAAAAGAATGAACAAGCACCAGCTACCGACTATCTATTTAACGGTCTAGAGAAGAGCAATAGAGAGAAAACGTTTGAAAAATTAGAGGCAATGAACAATATGAATACAATTATTCGGTCGTAGTGCACAATTCAACGTTTTATTTTAAGTCCCAATACTTTATAGGTAAACCAGGTTACCGCGTAAAATAAAACACCACCCCAAATAGTATCAGATAATGCTGGTAGCAATTTGTAATTCTTAAATATGGCGATATTGGTAAAGTCAAAAACACCATATATACAAAGACCAAGAAGAAACGCATCTGTTGGTGATTTTCTCTCTAAAACTATAAATTTATAGAGAACAAGGATTAAAAATATGTAGGAGCCTATTGCGCCAACAACATTAACCTTCATATCCTCTTTTTGAATTCCCTTGACCATTTTGGCGAATAAAGGTCCACCAATATTGGATAAATAAACACTATCTAATGCTAACATGGAAAATGCTGGAACGACGTAATCCATTATATATAGTATATAATACAATTATATTATATTACTTGTTTCATTCATTTTACACAAATATATGACTATATTGTAAACAGGTGATTATATGGATCCAGTTACACTAACTATTTTATATTATTCATCTGGTGTGATTATTACCACTATATCAACCTATTATATAAGCATACATGTTGGCAAGGTAATATATGAGAATTTGGAGAAAAATATAGATAAATATCGTTTATATTTGTAATAAAATCAATGAGCTATATTTTTATATAACCATTTTTATATATAATGGAACGATTCAGTGATACTATTCCTCAAGGGGTAACTGTTGATATACGTTCTTCCCCAACAGAAGATTCTTCATCTTTATTGTCTACCAATGGAAAAACAGATTATATGAGAATTGGACTTATTATAACGATACTTTTGTTTCTAGGCGTCAATGTTTTTTCTTATTTAGGTGATTTTCTCCGCCATGTAAAGGAATTCTTTGCCCCTCTTTTAAAAAGTATTCTTGAGAGTTTAGGTTATGTTGTTACTGAATCTACAAAAGATATTACACAACTAACTGCTGAAGGAGCTAAATTAGGTATTGATGTTGCAGCTGGAACTGTAGAGAGTGGTATTGATGTCATTCAAGGACAATTAGATATTGAACCAGGTACCATATCGCAACAACAACAACAACAACAACAACAACAACAAAATCCTGAACAAATGGGTAAACAACAAGGAAGCAATCAACAAATGACTAGACCATTGGACCAGTTATCATCATCATTATCAAGTGCCTTAGCTGATGCTGAATATAATACAGAACCTTTACCAGATGATGCTACTAGTTCTACTCAACGTACAAGTTCTGGAAAATCTGGATATTGTTATATTGGTGAAGATAGGGGATTTCGCAGTTGTATTGAAGTGAAAAATGCCGACACTTGTATGTCTGGTGACATATTTCCATCACACGCAATTTGTGTGAATCCTTCTTTAAGAGAGTAATATGCTTGTCTAGATTCAGATAAACAAATTGTATAATGTAAATATATATAAAGATGTATTGTCATGCTATTATATAATAATAGTATGACAAATTCACACGATAATGCGTCATATATACGTAAAGCGCGTATTGAAGATTTCTTAATCGGCGACGATGACGATTATAAAAATCAACAATCAATCAATAATAATAATCGTTCGTATAATGACAATGATTATATTCAAAAAAATCAAGAACATTATGGTCCTAGAAAGAGAATCAAGCCTTGACGCACAGGAACAAAAAGCCAACAACAAATCGTACCCAAAGGCTTTAAAAAGGGATTTCGTAAATAATAGATAGAGGATAATTTGTTTCATTATGTGAATGACGTGTTGTAATAAAATATTGTTTTGATTAATTAACAAAATTTATTATAATACTGACAACATAGTACAATGAATTTATAGTACAGTTTTCCTATGTACCCTCTTTTTAGGTGTATTTTGTATTTTGTATTTTGTATTTTGTATTTTGTATTTTGTATTTTCTATTTTCTATTTTTTTCCTTTTTTTCCAACAGGAAAACCATTCATTCCAGGTGCCCAAGCAGACTGAGGCCACTTTGTTCCTCCAGCTAAATATGTTCGCCTAGGCACATAATTATATAATGGTACAGTTGAATAATTTGTAATTCGCCTTAAAGGGCCAGGTGTATCGTTTTGATTGGTTAGTGCCCAATTTCTTGGCGTAGACGGAGATATTAAAATACCACTACCGTCTTGTTGTAGACCTCTAATATTAGGGTTTGAATAAGTAGCACTTTGAGTAGCAAATGAAGCCCCTCTTTGCTTACCGATACCGCGTGCCAATCTTGAATAAATCTGTTTTTTTGAAAATCCAGCATTATTTTTTTTATATTGAAAAATTGTTGCCTTACGTTTTTCACTCAAATCTTCAAATGTCATTTGACTACCATCCGGCATTGTTACGTCTTCCAAATCAGGACAATCACCGGTTCCCCTCGTCCAAAATTCAGATTGATTTGCTAATAAGGGATTCCATTGACAACCATTAGGAACAAATTCAAAATATAAGAAAATAGCTCCTTCTTTACCAGCACCTCCATAAGTAATATTAAAATCAACAACTGGACTATTTGTACCAGGTTGCCCTCCACCTCCACCTCCAGCACCATATGCTATGCCTGGATTACCATTATATGATGTACCTGTTGCTATTCCCGTACCAACTTCTCCCCCGGATCCATTACCACCACCACCTCCATTAGAGGCATTAGTAGGAGGCACATCACTGTTTAACGCATCGGTACCACCACCTCCCCCACCAACGTATATTGTATTTGTTGGACTAATCTCAATAATAGGTGGAGTAGAATTGTCGCCGGGCGTACCGGTTCCAGAAATATCTGTATAAAAAACACCATCACCCCCATTTCCACCCGAACCATCAATTATGGTAGTGACACCTGATTTATCTATTGATCCACCCACTCCACCTATATTACCACTATAGTGACCAGCACCACCAGTTCCACCACGACTAATTACGTAATCTGTTCCAGAAAAACTAATTTCTGTGTCTAAACCGTTACCTCCTGATAAATTTGCTTCACCTCCGCTACCACCAGACCCTATTGTATAATTATATGTTTTGCCAGGTTCAACTGGATAAGATATCATGCCACCAGCTCCAGCACCACCGCCACCACCAGACGGATATGCTGGAGAGTTAAGGCCATTATTATGACCTCCACCACCTCCTCCTCCTCCTCCACCAATGACAGTAAAATAAACAATATATGAATCATTGAACATAATTGTTCCTGAGGAACCACCTAATTGAGCAAACGCATATGTATCCGTTAATAAATAATTTGAAAAACTTGTAGCTGTAAAGAAAGGATTGCTCATTTATATATAATAATAATTGATATAATTGTTATTATATTATTGTGTAATATCGTGATATCATGATAACGTAATAGTAACCATTCTTAGAAAGACATAATTAAATACCAGCATTGTTACCAGCAAAAAACCATCTTAAAGACAGATATTTCGGCATACTTTCAGTCATGTCTCCGCTTTTCATTGTAAGGTCAGGACCGCTATCTACAATATTTTGTATTTCACTTGTTCCTAAACCATAGTTAAAGTATCTCAAGTTTGATAAGTAGCCAGAGAACCCGCCATTCATACCTACATATACATTTCCGTAATTTTGCTTGGGAACACCTTTCATAATTAATCGTTTTGTAAGTTTTCCATTAATATATGTATCCAATTGGTGATTTTCAACGCGGATTTGAACACAAACCCATTTGTTTAAGGGAATATCGTCTATTGTGACACGTTCTTCAATATCGTTAAATGTATTCATAACAACGACTAAAGCATTTGTATTGGGTGCGATATAAAGTCCAGGTGCGTTATTGGGTTGGTTCATGCCAATTGGTTGATCGGTATAATTGATATTATCATTGCCTTTGTGGAAAATATGTCTATATTGACCCTCTTGATAAACCAAGTCGTCAATAAATATCCACGTAGAATAAGTAAATTCAACACCTTGGTCTTGGTTATCTGATCTAATGATAGGTATAGATCCATTTTCATTCGGGTCTTGTGGTATAATAACCATCTGTTTTTTGGAATTAATCATACCGTCGACTAAATAAGGTGATTTGTTGTAAGAAAACAACCATGCTAATAATTGTGAACTAAACTTCACTGCTATCACAAAAACAATTAATACAAGTAACAAGAAAGCTATTTTTGCTACTAAACTATTAGATTCTAGAAATTCTTTTGTACCGTTAACTACATTATTACTTTTAAAATTATCAAATGTTCCTGCTCCAGATGAAATATTTCCAGTGTATCCAAATTCTGACATATCTATATATTATATATAAGAAATTTAGATATGATAGTTAATAATAATTGTTTTCATTGTTTACGTCATGAAATATTTGAAATTTAAAGTGTTACACTACCCTGTTCTTGACCATCTTTCAAGTATTCAATCTTTACTTGATATGGAAAATCCATAGTATAGCCACCATAACCTCTACGATAAATATTATAAGCCTCTTGTGGGTTTAATGGATTTGCATAATAATTAACATTTGTAGTGTATCCTGAAAATCCACCTAAAGGTGTAACGTATACTGGAGCATTATTAGCAATTTTTGCTACACCTGGTAAAACACAAGTACGTACTAATTTACCATCAATATACACGTCCAGTGTTCTTCCGTTCAAACTAACGATAACATTTACCCATTTTTGGATAGGAACATTATCAACATTACATGTATGAGTTGAATGTTCTGTAGAAGTTGAAGAAGGATACACAGTAGTTTCAATCTTTAAATTGTTCTCAATTGCTCCTAAAATAATCGCAGGACTAGGTAATAAATCCTTGTCTAATCTTCCTAAAATTATTTTTGGCTCACCGTAACGATAACTCCAATCATCAACATAAAACCACGCAGAATAAGCAAAGTTAGAAGCATTATTTGGTTCTAATTTGCTTGCGTCTATTCTAGTTACTTTTTTGGCATCATTAAAACCTGTTAATTTATTAGCACTACCCCACCACCATCGTATAATAAGTACCAACAGTATAAATAATACAACAGCTATCACAATATTTTTAACAGAATATTCCATAATATATTATACAGTTAGAAATTTTCTTTTTTTAGTTTCGCTTTCTTTTCCTTTTCCTTTTCCTTTTCTAAATAACTGGTGGACTTATATTTTTTACGGAATTATAGGCCCAGTTAATTTGACTTCTAGAAATACTATCTTTATAGTAATTCACATTACATACTCCTCCATGTATTCCATTTGCTGTACCAGATAACATCACGGTATCCGCATTATATGGAATTATTCCAGGAGTGGATGATACTAAACCATTATTTATAAAAATGTCCAATGTAGCACCATCGTAATTAATAAGAATATTATTCCATCGTTGCATTTTAAAATCATTCGTTTCATAAATAATTTTCTCTGCCTTACCTTCGGTTTCCATGGTAATACGCAACGTATTTTTCAATACATTGAATAATATATTTGGTTTGTTACCTATATTAAGTAAGGATGTATATTCATCATATTTAGAATTGGTTTCTGGTGGAAATGAATCAATATATATCCACGATGACACAGCATAATGATATTGAAATTTGTCGTCTACGTAATTCAATTCACGAAATGTGCCTAATCGGGTTTCTTTGTTTAATTTGTTAGGTGACGTTACCAATTGATCTGCGTTATGAGTGAGTATATAATTGGTCACTATTGGATATAAAAAATACATACCAATAAGAACAATTTCAGCCATTAAAATAATTATAATTGGTTTGGTAGTTATTTGATATTGTTGTTTTACATAGTCAATTAAATCTAATAATAGACATGGAGTATACATTAATACCTTCCATAATAACCCCATAATAGATGCCTTGTCCTCTTTAGGTTCACCGTCACTGAGACCGAAATATTTTACCGCTACAGTAAGTAATCCAAGAACGATTAATACATTGATAATAAGCAATATTAATGACGACGCGTCTGAAAAATAAGAAAATATTTTCACAATAGCTATTATTATAAGAACAAACGCTGTTGTAGAGCCAAGTAATGTGAGAAATTTACCTAATTTACTTAAAACTGAGGCAGTTTCTACGTTTTCAGTTTCTTGTTTTTTTGTCATATAAAATAATATGGTCATTAATATCAAAAACATACCAAGAATGCTTACAAATATGGTTAATCCCGCATTATTATCTGTAATGATATCATATGGATTTTTTGTGTAAATAACGATTACAGTAATAAAATATATTATAATACCTAATATGAAAGAAAATTCATATGGATATTTTTTCATCCAATATAGAGAGAGTATTGCGTTATAATCCTTATATATAGGTTTTAACATGTCGCTAGCACTTGTAGAAAGGAAAAATTTTTTTATTGGGTTTTGCTCCTTATTAAAATTGGCTAATTCTTCTGCCTCGGTCAATCCATATCCACCGGACATTTTATTGACAACTTGTTTTGTACCACCGTTTACATTTTTACCCATAATTTCCTATTACTTAATCGTTAGAAATAAATTATAAGTTTTCCATGGCTGTTTTTCGTCCATGACAATCTCTACATAAAGCTACTAAATTATCAACATGATTAGACCCACCATGTTCTAAACGTATTTTATGATCAACTTCAAACCATGCTGGTAGTTGTTTTTGACAATGTCCACATTTCCAACTTTGCTGAGATGCTACAAATTTCTTTTTGGTTTCACTAACACATCTTTTTGTACCTGTCTTACCTGACTCCATAATGCGATTCACTTGATGCTGTTGTTGTTGTTGCGATTGTCCATACATATTCATGCCTCCTCCTCCACCACCCCCTCCCATAAAGGGTGTTTGGTTTGTAAAATCAGTGAAAGGGGTAAATACATCTAGTGTAGATTTGGCACTAGGCATAAACTTGACAATGTTTGTTAATTCTTGAACCAATGATTGAGATTGAGATGGATTTTTCTTGAGAAATAAATAAATACTTAGTCCAGCAAAGGCGAACCCAGCCATTTTGAAATATTTTTGCCAGGATTGTAGTATTTTTATATAATTTCCTTCATAATAAGTATTTGCTATAAAAAACCCAGATACTGCTAAAACTAATACTTCTAATTTCATATAATATTTGTAAAGTTTATTTTTTACAAATATTGCTTTTCAGGAAAAGAAATCATTGATATTTATTTTTACTTGGACTTGGATTTAGACTTGGATTTAGACTTGGATTTAGACTTGGATTTAGACTTAGAGTGATGGGACTTGGACTTGGACTGGTATGATCTAGACTTTGAGCCGAGCAATTGGTCAGCAATAGGGTGTTGTTTTATATCATCCATAATTGAGTAATTGCGTTTAATAGAAGAAATAGACATTTTCCTATCGTTGTTAATAATATCGTTTAGTTTGGTAATATCGTTTGTTAATTTATTAATGTCTATTTTCTCTCCACCATTTGAATAAATGTTCTCAACTAATACTGATCTTATACGATTCAAGTATATTTTTTTCGTCTCTTCAGGCAACATTATTTTATCCAAACCTATTTCAAAAAAATTATAATATACCGTCATTAGTCCAAATATATCACTATTGAATAAATAAACATCCATAAAATATTTCTTTACTTCAAACTTCATATCATCTGTAGTAAATTTCATCAATATATCGGTAATATAATTGGATAGATAGTACATATAGTAACCATATTCAATCAAGTTGTCCTTCTTTACATCTGGCAAAAAAGTTTGCTCACTAATTCCTGGAGAGAATATCTTCTTAAATAGTATTACATTATCATCGTAATAACCATAATAACGAGCCAATTTTATTAAATATTCGTTAATCACATAATTGCGAACATTTGTCCAATTAAATTCTAATATTCCATCAGTTACCCGTTTTAAAAATGCCTCATAATTTAAATTGAATTCGTCTGATAACATCATAGACGAAAATGGCGTATTAAACTGAAGTGGTCTATTTATAATTTCATCCGGAATATTATTATCTTTTACCACTCCCGATAACCCCCAATCAATAATTCTAGCATGTAAATCCTTATCAATCATAATATTTCGGTCCTTTAAGTCATGATGAATTACACCAGCAGTATTCATTGGACGAACACCATTCACTATCATATCAACCATTATATCATTTAATAAAAATATTTTCTCCTTGGTTATTTTTCCATCAGAAAGCAACCAATCTTTTAAATCAAGCCCGGCATCAGGCATGTTCAATATGGATAATCGTCCTATGCGACTATTTACGTTTTTCTCATTTATATTATGTCGTGATAAAGCATAGCATTTTTTATCAAACTGTTTCATATCTTCACTAGTTAATTTTTCGGGAGCACACATTTCCACATCCAACAAATAATGTTGTTGGTAATTTTTTACATTTTTCAATTTGTCCTTAATTCTTCTAATTTCTAACATTTCTTGCTTACCGTGTCGTTCCAATGACATTTTGCTAACACCATTTATACGCATTTCACTACCTTTACAACGCAGAGCTGGTTTGAATATACACCCAAATCCACCAGAGGCTAGAGCTTCACCACCCTTTCTCCCGCGACCTTTATTCACTTTTCGTGTATGTTTATATCTTTGTTTACGTGTTTGTTTAATCCCTATTTTATGTTTATGACTTTTATTCAACTTCATTACACTACTATATTTACGAGAGAATTATTTTTTATATAAATAATATCCACATATGATTAAAATAATAATAATTCCTCCAAATAGAAGTTTTTTTCTATACTTAATTTGCTCTCTTAAAATAATTTCTTTTGGTTTATATAGCTCATAATAGGCGTCTAATGCTTCAGTAAAGGTTAATTCATCCTTGCCTAATTGAGCATTTATTTTATTATGAATAAAATGAACCCATTTTAAAAACGAGTCCTTTCCCTCTAAATAAGGTGATACTGGATATTTATCTAATAATACACTAAAGTTATTTCCTATTTTTGGATGAGGAATAAATAATGGTAAGTTAGTTAATAGATCATAATATTTTTTTTGGGTTACCTCATTAGCCTTCAAAGGATATGATATAGCAAGCGTCATTAAAAAAAACCAAAAATGTGGTCCCCATACAGTAGGATCAAACAGTTTTTCTGTCATTAATTAGAAACAATATAAAAAGATACGTGGATTAACCTATAACGACTAATGAATAGAGCATTTAATTTCTGTAATAATTGTGGGAAAAATGGACATGTATTTCATACATGTAAACATCCCATAATGAGCATAGGCTTAATAGCATTTAGAATGTATGAAAATAAATGCCAATATCTCATGATAAAACGAAAACATAGTTTAGGATTTGTTGAATTTGTGAGAGGTAAGTATCCGATCAATAATTATGAATATTTAATCAATATATTTAATGAAATGACGATTTATGAACGTGAAAAAATAAGAATTTCAACCTTTGATGAATTATGGGATTATTTGTGGGGTGAACAAATGGGAGTTCAATACCGAGTAGAAGAGAAAACTTCGAATGAGAAATATCATGCTTTACAATTGGGGGTTGAATATTATAATAAAAAATACAATTTAGAAACAATATTGAGTGAAATAAATTCTACATGGAGTGACCCTGAATGGGGGTTTCCAAAAGGGAGGCGAAATTACCAAGAGAAGGATTTAAACTGCGCCTTAAGAGAATTTGAAGAAGAAACCGGTTATGTAAAATCAGATGCTCATTTAGTTCAAAATATTATACCATACGAAGAAATCTTTACTGGTTCTAATATGAAATCCTATAAGCATAAATATTTTGTATGTCATATTGATTCACATGTAAAGCCTACGAATATGTATCAAGAAACCGAGATTGGCGATGTAAAATGGTTAACATATGAAGATTGTATAAAAATCATTCGTCCATACAATTTAGAAAAATTAGCCATATTGAAAAAATTAAATACCGTTTTAAAACAATATAGATTATATTAACGATATAGATTATATAAGCAATATATAAGTATTATGGAAAACGATAACACCCCAATTATAGAGAATCCAGAGAATCCAAAAAAAATAAGGGAGAAAGTGCCAGCTAAAACAAAAACAAAAACGAAAACAAAAATAAAATTAAAGAGTGATATACCAGACTTGACTGAGGATAATATTGAATCGGTATTTGATGCGAACTTTGGTAAAATAGATTTA
>Ga0209533_1002680_pt1 | contig 16021 bp, 12 predicted proteins | sample COG_04_FD_184748 | JGI IMG/M metagenome (GOLD analysis project Ga0209533, IMG submission 184748) | Pelagic Microbial community sample from North Sea - COGITO 998_met_04 (SPAdes) (version 2) | ecosystem: Environmental > Aquatic > Marine > Neritic zone/Coastal water | place: Helgoland, sampling...
ATCGCCGTTGCGGCCAGGCTGACACCACTGAAGTGGGCCTGGGCGCGGGGCATGATCTGATCAAAATAAAATGCTGCCGTGGTGATTTTGGCGCCATAAAAAGCCTCATCTTCCTGCCGCAGCGATGCGGCTATCAAGGCCGACCTGGCCATCAGCCAACCAGCAATGACAGTCCCGGTACCCATCAAGTAGTTATAAGCCACAGCACTGGCCAGGTGTTCCTGATCACCGGCATGAGTTAGGACAAAGCTCGTGGCCTGCCTGAGCTGCATTGAGGCAGCTGTCAGGCTTGCCGCCATCGAGGGGAAACTGCTTGCCAGTTCAACCGCAGTTGCATCAACTTCTTCCAACAGGCTGAGTAGTGCCGCACCCTGGTCTCGAATCACCTTGCGGCCGATGAGATCCAGGGCCTGGATGCCTGTAGTACCCTCATAGATCGTGGTAATACGCGCATCGCGCATCAACTGCGCGGCGCCTGTTTCCTCTATGAAGCCCATGCCCCCATGCACCTGAACTCCCAGCGAAGTGACCTCCTGGGAGACCTCAGTAGACCAGGCCTTGGAGATCGGCGTCAGCAACTCGGCACGCCTCATAGCGCTGGCTCGCACTTCCGGATCCAGGGCTTTATGCCCATGATCAAAGGCCGCCGATGTGACATAACATAGCGCCCGGGATGCTTCGCTCAAGGCCCGCATGAGCATGAGCATGCGCCGGACATCCGGATGATGAATAATCGCACTTTTGCCCAGCATGCCTGGCGCCTGACCCTGCACTCGGTCGCAGGCATAGTGTACCGCCTGCTGGTAAGCGCGGTCTGATAAGGCGACGCCCTGAACACCCACATTCAGGCGAGCGTGATTCATCATGGTAAACATATAGCTCAGTCCCATATTGGCTTCACCCACCAAGTAACCCAGGGCTCCGCCTTTTTCGCCGAACGCCATGACGCAGGTCGGACTGCCATGGATGCCCATCTTGTGCTCCACAGAGCGTGCATAAACATCATTCCGAGCGCCGGGTTCACCATCTTCACCAACCAGATATTTCGGCACCAAAAACAACGAAATACCCTTGACGCCTTCCGGGGCGCCCTCAAGTCGAGCCAGCACCAGATGCACAACATTGTTAGTCATGCTGTGGTCGCCCCAGGTGATAAAAATCTTGGTACCAAACAGCTTGTAGTGATCGAGATGGGGCACGGCTTTCGTCTGTACCGACGACAGATCTGAACCAGCCTGCGATTCCGTCAGATTCATGGTACCCGTCCATTCGCCACTGATCATTTTCGGCAGATAGCACGCCTTCAGCGCCTCACTAGCATGATGCTCGATTGCCTCAATCGCCCCTTGACCCAACATTGGGCACAAGGCAAAGCTGACATTCGCCGCCGACCACATCTCCATCGTCGCCAGCCCCACGCACTCAGGCAGGCCCATACCACCAAACTCGGGATTACAGGGCAGCGCCGGCCAGCCATTGGTCGTAAATTGCACATAGGCTTCGGCGAAACCGCTGGCTTCTCTGACATGGTCGCCGACCACGCGAGTGCCGATCAAATCGCCGACCGTGTTCAGCGGCGCCAAAATATCACCGGCAAACCGGGCAGCTTCTTCCAACACTGATGCCACCAGGGCCGGCGACGCCTCGGTAAAAGCCGGCAGTGCACACACATGGGGTAGCTCAGCCAAATGGTTAAGCGCAAATAGCATATCCGCGGTAGGTGCCCGGTAGTCTGTCATGGTGATGTCCTGGAGTTAGGGATTCAGACCGACAGCGCCAAAAAAACACGTCGACCTGCAATCCTGGAAAAGGCTTCGCGCGCAAAGACCCGCGCGGTCTCGAACAACTCAGCAGTATAGCCGAAAATGTGCCGAGCATCAGCCAGGTCTGAAGCTCGGTCTCAGATGGATTGTCTTCGCCGCGGCAACCCCGTACCATCAGCCCATGGAAATTCTCTACACCCTTGCTGCCGTATTATTAACGCTACTCTTGTGCTTCATTTTGGGCCCGAGGCCACGCTTGGACGCGCGCGCGCCCGTTGTTCGGGTGCCGCCAGACTTGATGGGTATCGACCTTGAAAATTGGCTGATCGGCAGCGAGGCCAGAGTCGCGAACATTATCGACGGTGCCGAGGCTAGAATCCTCTGGAATGACCCGGTAACACCCGCCAAAACACCCTTGTGCTTTCTTTACATCCACGGCTTCTCTGCTTCACGGCAAGAAACAGCACCCGTGACCGAACGTCTGGCGGCGTTATATGGGGCGAATATTTTTGATGCACGGCTTGAGGGCCACGGCGTCGGTCAGCACGGCATGCTTAAGGAAGCTGAGGGCTGGCTACAAAGCATGGTCGACGCCTGGGAAATCGCAACACGCCTGGGTGATCGTGTCGTCATCGTTGCCACCTCTACTGGTGCGCCACTGTCTGTCTGGCTCGCCGCACAGCCAGGCGTTGCCGAGAAGGTACAAGCGATGCTCTTAATGGCGCCAAATTTCAAAATTCGTAATCCAATGGGATTTCTGTTGACCTGGCCCTGGGCGCCCCACTGGGTGCCGTTAGTATTGGGAAAGTTTCACGAGTGGGAGCCAGAAACTGAGGAGCACGGACAATTTTGGACCAATCGCTATTCCACCTTGGCGCTGATTGAGATGCAGAAAATGGTCGACTGGGCTAGCCGGCAGAACTTGAATAAATTCAAGATACCTCTGGCTATGATGTATTTGCGCAACGACACCACTATCGATCCGGCAGCTGCGGTCAAAGCCCTGAACCAATGGGGCTCGGACAATAAGAAAACCATACCCGTGACGCTTGATGGCGATGCCGCGTCACACGTTTTCACGGGTCACCTCAGTGGCCCACACCGAACCGACTGGACCATCGACGAATTCCAACAGTTTCTCGAGACAACCTTTGCCTAACTGGCTAGAACGGCTCATCCAACCATTGTCACTGCCCGTGATTGTGCTCGCCATGACATTTCTCGGCGCACCCTACTTCACGTCTTTGCCCGCTTCAGTCAGTGACATTTTCGCGACAGGACCCTACTGGGCCGCTTTGATCGCGCTGATTTTGGCCATCGCTTTTAATCGCAGCAGAGTTGCTTTGTACACGCTGGCGCTGGTCGGTGGTTTTTTCATCTTTCGCTACTTCGGGACTGAAGCACCGCTCTGGCAATTTGTGGTCTATGGACTGACGCCCGTGAACCTTGCCATCATCTGTTGTTACCGTGAGCGCGGTCTATTTACTCTGCATGGCTACCTACGCTTGGCTTTTCTCGGCGCCCAGGCTGGCACTCTCGCTTGGTTCGCGACCCACGACGTGCGGCTAGTGGATGCCTGGCTGCAATTCAATTTGAATGATCTCGTTGTCTCCGGCTTCCAGCTGGCGGACACGACCCGTATCGTCACGCTGCCAGCCGGTGGCGGCCTGGCGACGACAATCGCTACCTGGAGTGCAGGTCTCAGCGCCATGCTCGCGCCAATAACTCAGCTTGAATTTGTGCTGCTGGGACTTGCCGGCCTCATCATCATCATCACCAGCTGGCAATTTTATACACCCGTCGCGTTCGCCTTGTTCGGCGCAGCCGCGGGTTATTATCTGCTGATTCTAAGCCGGCCAGAGAACCTGATCGTCGATGCTTATATGCTTGCCAGCCTGGCACTGATTTGTGTTGGCCTGCTCCGCGATTCTCACAATATGGCCTACCGCGATGAACTCACGACACTACCACAGCGCAGAGCGTTCAATGAACAGCTCTTGGCGGTTGGCCAGCGTTACAGCCTGGCGATGCTCGATATCGATCACTTCAAAAAATTCAATGATACCCATGGCCACGATGTGGGCGATCAGGTACTGCAGATGGTTGCCAGCCAAATCAACAAGGTCAGGGGCGGCGGCCGGGCGTTCCGCTATGGTGGCGAAGAATTCGCTGTCATTTTCAACGGCAAGAACAAAGCTGATGCTGCCTACTCCCTTGAGCAGGTGCGCAAGTCAGTTGCAGCGTATGCGATGGTGATTCGTGAGCATGAGCGCGTTGAAGAAGCTGACGACGAACTCGCCAAAGGCGGTCGCCAACGCGGTTCGTACCATCAGGCGAACAAAAAAGTCCATGTCACCATCAGCATCGGTGTCGCCGAGCATGAACTGCGAGGCCAGACCCCGGAGGAAGTCTTAAAACTGGCTGATGAAGCCCTGTATAAAGCCAAAAAAAACGGCCGCAATCAAATCGTCGTCAGCTAGCCGTTTTTGCAGACGCTGCAACTGAACTCGCCACAAAAGTTCGACTGATCAACGCAACAGCCCATCAATCCAGGCCAATAGATCCTGAGTCACCTGATCTCGATTCGTTTCGTTGAACATTTCATGGCGGCCCTCGGCATAGTAGTGCGTATCAATCTGCTTGACGCCCGCGGCACGCCAAAGTTGTTCAAGCAATTGCAAACCCTGGAGTTGCGCGTTGACCGGATCGGCATCGCCGGCAATCAACAAGACCGGCAGGTCTGAACGAATGGTCGCCAACAAGGCTGGATCTACTCGCCGCGGATCAGCTCGATCCATGCCGTTAATCACCACTTGACCTTCAAATCCACACAATGGATCGGCAACATAATGATCAACCTCGGCCTCATCCCGACTCAGCCATTCATAACCTGTACGGGTGACAAACGCTGCATTGTAGTCAGCAAGGGGGGCTCCTGGTCGGCGCAGGGTAGTTCCAGATAAAACCAGCGCCGCCAGCTTTTTGGAGCCCGTAGGTGCGAACTGTTGGGCCGCTGCCGCACCCATACTATGCGCCAGCAAAATCACCGGCAAACCGCCAGCAACGGCTCGATCAACCAACAGATCCAGATCTGCAACCAAGGCATCCCAACCACCCACACCAAAATCTCCAAGCCCTCCAGGTCCGCTGGTCTGACCGTGAGCTCGGTGATCCATCGCCAGGACATTCAGCCCTGCGCGATTGAGTTGCAGAATCAGGCGCTCGTAGCGCCGAGCATGCTCGGCCATCCCATGTGCAATGACGACAGTCGCCCGCGCACCTTCTACTGGCCAGGAATAGGCCTGGATCGGCCATTGATCGATTCGAGATAAATAGGTAAACGCTTCCAACTTAGGGGGCTCCTGCTGCTGATTCATGGGCGCAAGGAATAGTCTCCATTCAAGACCCAAAAAGCAATCTACCGTCACAGGTCCTTGCTACTGCCACTAGAAGCCAGGTGAAATAGCCAAAATGATTCGGGTAATGCCTGGACCACTGACTGCTCAGCAGATTCCATCCCAGCCTGACTCAACTTTTGGTGCCAGGCTCTCTGGATCGCGATGGGGTCACGCATCAATGACGCCCGCACGGGATAGATCGCATCGTCAATCTGAATGCGGGCAGCGGTGTCCTCGCGCAGCGCTGCTCCCCAGCTTGAGAAGCCACAATCCAGGCAACCGACAAATAGCTGCTTGCCGACGGCCCAGCAGTCCACTATTACCGCGTAGGGTTTACCTGCCCGAACCTCAAGCACACATTGTTCAACCGCCCCAACAAAACGAAAATCCGTTACCTTGGCACGAATTTCGGTGCCATTCAGCTCTACCGCAGTCATGGGACCGCAAGCGCCGATGCCAACGAGGATCAAGACGCTCGCGAACAGAATTCTGCGCGAATTGAACCAACGATTAAACCATGGCATCAAGGACTCCCGTTGGCTGTAAGGATAGCTGAAGACAACAATAATGAAGGGCAAAGCATCGCAGAAAATCTGCTCTCAGGCCGGTTTTTCAAGGCTAGCGACGACAGCCTGTGCCATTTCGCCGGTCAACGGTCAATGGCCAGGTAGACCCGAATTTTAAAACCAAGCTTAGTCCTGTACGGACTGTTCTATGCGCCCAGCGGGACTTTTAATCCACTAACGCTTCGATTACCCTGCATTCATTCCCCACAGGATATCAGTGCGTATGGATGCCATCACTTATGCCGTAGTGTTCAGCGGCGGCGTTGTGGAAGGTTTTGCGCCAGTCTCGGTCAAAGCCCATATCGCCAAGATGCTCAAGCTAGATGCCACAAAAATGGCCAGCCTGTTCTCGGGCAAGCAGGTCGTTATCAAACGGACTTCAGACAAGCAGGAGGCCTTGAGATATGGCCACGCGCTGAGAAAAATTGGCGCCGATGTGAGCATCAAGGTGCTAAAGACAGTGACGGCCCCAGCCAACCCAGTAGCCGTTGATCCAGTACCTGCCCACAAACCGCAGCAGCAAGCGAGCCCCACAAACACTTTTGCTGATTTTAGCCTGGCACCTAACGAGGGTAATTTGTTCGACCCTGCGCCAGCCCGCGAACCGGTTCAGGTCGACATCAGCAAAATCGCTCTTACCGAAAACGATCATTCGCCCCTAGCACCGCCTCGACAACAGCCACCAGTGAATATTAATATCAGCGGGTTGAGCGTTCTTGAAAATGATGGCTCGCCCTTGATCCCGGCGACAAACGCCGTTGCAAAACTGCCGGCGCCTAACTTCGAGATTGACGAACCCGGTACAATTCTCGACACCAGCCAAGATGACAGACCAAAGATTTCGCCCGACACGAGCGGGCTGTCGCTCGCATTTCCTGGCAGCGATCTGCTCAACTCGGAGGAACGTAAGCCCGAGCAGGCAAGGGTCAAACCAGACATCAGCCGCCTCAAACTAGTGGCGCGTTTCGATACTTAGCCGCACCTCACAGACCACTGGCGCGCCAATCCTTCGACACTAGTGGCGACGCTCTGTCAGGGCTCGCTGTCAGCAAGCGCTGACAAATCGCAGTGACGAGTCGACTGGGCAGAGGCAACCGCCGGCCGCGATGCAGGCCGCAGAACACTGTCTGCATTAAGACCGATGGGGTAAACTTGAGTCACTGCCATCGTGACAGTCCATCGTGACAGTCCATCGTGGTTGAGCATTCGAGCCAATGGCAAAACCGCCGCCACTTTAGAGGTCGATCACGGAACACAGGCCTTGCTGCCGATGACGAAAACAATCAGGCGGATCCTGGTTGACAATCCACTCCAAAAAAACCGGTACCCAGTGACAACTGATACGCGATTAACTCAACTCTACGCATTGGCCTGGCCTGCAGCCTCTATGCTGATATTACTGGCACTGGTCGAACGCACACCTATGGATCACTGGATCAGCGACTGGTTGTTTGACAGTCACAGCCGAACCTTTAACTTGAATGACAGTTTTTTGTTCAAGCGGGTGCTGCATGACTGGGCCCGCAATATCGCCTATATCAGCGCCTTGTTGATTCTCGCTGGCCTAGCCTGGAGCTGGCTCGCGAACAAACCCCGTTGGCGGCCACCCCTGACTTTTATGTTCATCTCAATGCTCCTTAGCACTGCCGCCATCGCCATCATTAAGTATTCCAGCGATATCTACTGCCCCAATCTACTGCTGGAATATGGCGGTCAATTTCAGCGTGTGGAATTGTTTGATTTTCAACCGAGCAACCAGCCACCAGGCCAGTGCTGGCCTTCCGGGCACGCGTCTACTGGATTTTGTTTCCTCGGGTTTTTTTATGCAGCCCGCGTTTATGCGCCGCGCTGGGCCCTGCCCTGCTTAATCGCGGCTATCGGACTTGGCGCCCTGTTTAGTGTTTCTCAGACTATCCGTGGTGTACACTTCTTTTCTCATGGTATCTGGACCGGACTTATCATTTGGGCAATCAATATTGTTCTCGCCGCCGGTTGGTTGCCTGCGACAACCTGCGCACCCAAACAACCGATTACTGAAATCCAGGATTGAAGACCATAACTGACACTCACGACTAACACTTGCGATTAAAGCGCTTGATCAAACTGCTTTGATCGAACCGCTTTGATTAAACCGCTTGATAAAATTAAGGCTCTACCGATGATCCTGTATCGTTATTTCGCCAAAGAAGTCTATGGGAGCTTGCTTGCCCTGGCCTTGTTGATTCTGGTGATTGCCATTGCCTGGCGCTTTAATGGCTACCTGGCAGAGGCCGCGAGGGGCGATATAACCAAGGAAGTATTGTTCCCGTTGATTTTTTTCAAACTGCCGGGGGTTCTCGAACTGGTTCTACCGGTGAGCTTTTTCCTGGCCTTAATGCTGACTTACGGGCGCCTGCACGCCGACAGTGAAATGGTGGTGCTATCCATGAGCGGCTTCAGTTCCGGCCAGCTGATGCGCATGACGCTGGTGTTAGCCGGTGGGGTCGCCATCATCAGCGGCGTCTTGTCACTTTGGCTTAAACCTATCTCTGAATCCCAAGTGGAAGCATTGTTTACTTCCCAGCAGACAATTACTGAATTTGCGACCCTGGCACCCGGCCGATTTCAGGCTCTACGGTCGGGCAACCGAGTGACTTATAGCGAAAACATCATCGATGGCAATGTTCTTCAAGGCGTCTTTATGAGCGAAGTGGCTAGCAGCGACCCCACAAAGGCGATTATCACCGTCGCCGAGCAAGGCCGCTCAGTGGTCGACAAATCAGGTAACCGATTTCTCGTGCTTGAACAGGGTGCAAGGCATCGTGGCACACCCGGCCAAAACGACTACCAAGTCATTGAATTTGAGGAGTTCGGCCAACTTCTGCCGGAACGTAAAGTGGCTCAAGCGGAGCGGCGCAATTCGGCCTTGACCCTGAGCGAATTACTGAACAATTTGCAGAACCGAGCCTATGCGGCAGAGCTGCATTGGCGACTGGCCATGATTATCATCATTCCACTCATCGCCTTGATGGCCATTCCCTTAAGCAAGGTCAATCCGCGCGAAGGGCGTCTTAACCGTCTGATTCCTGGATTAATCGTTTGCCTGATTTATATCATGAGTCTGGCGGCCGCGCGCTCTGGCCTGGAGAAAGGTACAATCCCTCTTGCTCTTGGCCTGTGGTGGGTCCATGGCATTGCCATCGTCTTCGTCTGCGGACTTTACCGCTGGAACCGCTTCAGGCACTAACCAGACGTTCGATCGAGGCTATAACGTCTTTTTCATCTCCACAGACACCAACATCGAGCGACCATTGTTTCGGTCGTTGACCGGAAATGCCACATCCAGGTGAACCACTTGGCCTTTATCAGACTTACTCGGCAGCAGCCGTAGGCCAACACCCACATCAGCCTTCCAGCCATTCTTATCCACATCAACGTCGCGAAACCAGGCTCGCCCCACATCAGCGAATGCGGCAAAGCCGAGATTGAACAGACCAAAAGGCTCATACTGGGTAAACACGCGCTCCTCCATCGTCAACAAGATCAAACTGTCGCCAGATAAATAGTTGCTGCGATAGCCTCGCAAACCCTTGTCACCGCCCAACGTCAACTCATTCTGATCCAGCGGATTTTTTAGCATGGATATTTCCATAGCCATAACCAGACTGCGATTATTCGTCTGTCCACGATGAAACTTCAATACCAGGTTCAGTTCACCGTCTTCAATTGCCTGACGGTTAATATTCCAGCGCCCGCGCCAGCCTAGGTTCGACTGCAGCAGCATTTTGTCTCTCGACAACCAAGTGTCAGCCCAGACCCCCTGCAAAATCACCTGTCGACCCTTCGGCGAGTAACCCAGACGGGCGCGCAAGTCACGGCCCAGGTGAATATCTTCCGATCGCTTGATCTGATTAATGTTGAAGCCGATTTTGTAATCATCTTGCAGCTGTTGGTACTCAACAAAGGGGTAAGCCAGTTTCAGATCATCAGGTACTCTTGCAGGCGCAATTTCATCTGGCAGGGTATCGTAATGCTGTTTTTCCAGCTGCAAGCCGAATAAATAACGCGCGACCTGCTCATCGATCAAACCTTCAGAGACACCAAAATAAGTGCTCACCGCCTGCTCCTGCACCTGCAAGGCACTGACCTTGACCGCATCTACATAGCGGCTTTGAGTAAACTGCGACTCTGCCGTTCGAACCCCCCAACTCCGACGTGTATCCAGCGCGTAGAACGGCAAGCTGATATCGAAGGCGCGATGATAACCGTCGGAGTTCTTCTCGACGCGAACCGAAAGATTGATGCGTTTACCTTGAAAATTCGGGTCATTGTAATGAAGTTGCAGCTTATTTCGGTCTGGCTCGTTCTTCATCCCCAATCCAATATTCTTGCCTGACCCGAGAAAATTAGAGTCTCGAAAACCCAATGACCCAGAGGTATCACCGCCGCTAGATTTCAAGGATATCTCGGGCGTCAAGGTCCAGACCTCGTGGGTGACCACTTCCAGATCCACTTCATTCTGGCAATCCCGAACCACCCTGATCGCTGAATCAGCGATATAATTTTCCTGACGCAGCAACCGTTCGGATTCATCCAGCAGATGGTTATTGACTTGCTCGCCGGTCGAGAACAGCAACAACCGCTCAATGACAGCGGGCCGCGTGTACCTGTGCACAGCATTAGCCCATCGATAGAGCGCCAAATTTTCCTGCGCGTTAGTGGGGTCAAATATTGGCAGGGTATTGATATAAATTTTTCTGACCGTTTTTTCATGGCCAACTTCAATGCGGTCTATATCGTCGCCCCAGCGTTGCAGCCTGGCAGTAAAGTCATATCCGGGTAACGTCGGTTCATAGTCAACAAAGGTTGCGTCAGCATGGCAGTTCAAATCAGCGCCCAGCGCCCAACCAGGCGTCATTAATAACGCGAGCCAGACACCTCCTGGGCACACATGACTACTCATAAGTTGATTTTTTCCATGCAGATCAACACATTCAACCCAACCACTGTGAAGGCGCCCATAACATGACTAAAAAACGATCACTCCTAGATAAAATTCACGTGCGGTCTGAATCTTGACCTCGTAGCAATTTGACCCGCCACTCACACAGAGCTTCTCACACGGAGCTTCTCACACGGAGCTTCTCACACAGAGCTTCTCACACGGAGCTTCCCGCCCTGGACGGCCCACCTAAGCGGCAGCGTTGGCCAAGACTCTGCCAAGCTTGTTCTGTAGACATTTACCGACCTCGCCTAACATTAGCTTTAGGCACACCATCCGAAACTGTTTATGATCAAGATCTCGACAAAAAAACCGCAACTAGCGCAGAATTGACTTCAGCCAAGGGTTAGCGTTTTATAGATCATCAAAATATGCCACGCTCGATTGTTACGGGTTTCGCTAGCGCCCTTGTAAATTAAGTTTTCGCTTAGGATTTCGCTTAAGTATTGACTCGATTGCCTGACATTCGGCCATTGACCCGACGGAGACCCATCGTGACTATCCCGCGTCCGGAATACCCAAGACCACTACTGCAAAGACTCGACTGGCTCAATCTCAACGGCGAATGGCGCTTCGATACGGATCCACAGAATACGGGCCTGGTCCAAAAGTGGTATCAGCACCATGACTACGAAGCCACCATTGAAGTCCCTTTCACTATGAATGCTAGCGCCTCGGGCGCATCCCATCTCACACCCTGCGACGTCGTCTGGTACGCCCGGGAGTTCGAGCTACCCACCCACTGGCATGAATCGCAATTATTGATTCATTTGGGCGCCTGCGATCACCGCACCCAGGTCTATGTTAATGGTGAATTGGCGGGTGCGCATACCGGCGGCTATGCGCCCTTTCATTTTGATATCAAACACCTGGTCAAACCGGGCACCAATACCGTGACCCTGCGTGTCACTGACAGCCCCACGTGGACCCAGCCTCGCGGTAAACAAGCAGGTACTACGCGCTGGCCCATCGATTACGACCCGATCATCGGCCCCTGGCAGACCATTTGGCTAGAACCCGTCAATACGCTGCATACCAGCAGTCTGTGGACCACTTACTCGTTTGCCAACAAGCTGTTGAAGGTTAATGTCAAACTGTCAGGGCTTGCCTGCGGCAGCCTGCAATTAGCCCTTTTGCATGACGGCATTATCGTCGCCAATCTTGAGTCTGATTTTGTTGACCGACCAGAAGTGAGGTTCGAACTCACCGTTGAACAACCCGCACTTTGGTCACCAGCCACACCGACATTGTACGACTTGCAGCTGACCCTGAAAGACTCGGCGGGAAACATTATTGATCGCTGTGACAGCTACACCGGTCTTCGCCAGATCTCTGTCAAAGATCGAACCATGTACCTGAACGACTCGCCACTGTATTTGCGCGGTATTCTCGACCAGGGCTACTTTCCTGAAGGCTGGTATACCGCTGTAGACGACAGTGACCTGAAGCGAGATGTAGAACTAACCCTGGCGATGGGATTCAATTGCGCCCGCAAACATCAGAAAGCCGAAGATCCACGTTACCTGTACTGGGCTGACAGACTGGGTCTGCTGGTCTGGGCAGAGATGCCCTCAGGGCGCATATTCTCTACTGAGTTAATCGAAACCCTGAGTGCCGAATGGACCCAGCTGGTACAACGGGATCGCGGTCATCCAAGTGTTATCACCTGGGTCCCCTTTAATGAATCATGGGGTGTCTGGCACCAGGCCAAACGACCAGAGCAACAAGCCTTTGTCGATGCTATCACTTCCTTGACTCAGGCACTGGACCCCTCAAGACCCGTGGTGGGCAATGATGGGTGGGAATTTTCGAGCGGTGATTTATGGACCTTGCATCTCTACGAGACAGCAACAGAAAGTATTGCCGAACGTTTGGCGGCCTTATTGCGTAATCCATCATCGGCGGTGGGCGACGGGCGAGTCGGCGCCCTACCCGGCAGAGATGTGAGCCAACTGCCGGTATTACTGACTGAATGTGGCGGCATCGGCTTCACTCCAGCAATCGCTGAGGATCACTTTGCCTACGGAGACTTACCACTCGACAAGGCCGCACTGAAACAACGATTTCAAGCCATCGCTAGCGAGATTCATCAAGCTGACAGCCTTTCAGGCTTTGTTTGGACTCAGCTCACAGACGTCCAACAAGAAATTAATGGGGTGCTGTTTTTTGATCGAACGCCCAAACTCGCCATCGATGACATCAAAACCATTATGAGTAGTATCGGCCCAAACAGTTAATCAAAAACTCGCAGCGAATACTCCTCAACTTCGCTACTCAAGGTGTCTCGACGCCTTTGATTCGCACGATATTGGCTACCGAAGCAGCAAAACGATGAGTCGCTAGTTCTTGATAGGCAGCCGAATCATACCAGGCGTCAGCCTGTGCGGCTGAAGGAAACTCAATCAAAACGGTGCGGGTATACGGCCATTCGCCTTCGCGTATTGTTGGCGCCTCATCTACAGCTAGCATCCGACCATCGTATTGATTAAACACCTGCATGAACCCCGCCTCGTAATTGGCGTATCCTGCGCGATCATGGATGTTAATAAGAGCGACGAAATAGACTGACATAAACTTCTCCAGTGATTTTCAATAGGCCGCGAGCCCAGGGTGTTAGCCGATTTTGCTTCGAATAAATCTAGTGGCCGCTAAACTGAGGGGGTCGCTTCTGCATAAATGCCTGCCTACCTTCCGCGTAATCATCTGACAAACGGATCATGGTGCGCTGCTGATTACCCAAGTCGCGAGCGACCTGTTCGCTGACGTTAACAGCATGCCACAAAGTAGATTTTTGCGCACGTAGCGCTAAAGGTGCGCACTCGTTAACCAGCCGCCTGGCAAAATTCATTGCGTCTTGCTTGGCCTGCCCAGCTTCACTGACCCGCTCTAACAACCCTGCGGACCGGGCCCACTCCGCATCCTTAGCGTCTCCGGGTGAGAGAAAGCTGAATACTTGGTTGTAACCCAGACGTCGAGCGAGCTTAAGGGGAATGTCTACCGGATTAACGCCAATCCTGACTTCGGAAATCATAAACTGAGTCGTGGTATCAGCAAATATCATGTCGCAACTCAATACCAGATTCACCCCCTCACCGACGCAATAGCCCTGAACCGCAACCAGTAGGGGCTTGTCAGTCACCATTTCCTGGTCGAGCAGCAATCCACCCAGACCGGTGGTGATGCCCTGATTCGCATTCTCGTTCAGCGCGTTGACATCAGCGCCCACAGAGAAGGCTTTGTCGCCGGCGGCCTGGATGACCGCGACCCAGGCATCGTCATCCGCGTGAAATGCCGTCAGCGCCTCGTTGACACCCTGATACATGGCAGCATCAAAGGCATTCAGCCGTGCTGCCCGCTCGAGAGTAATGAGCGCCACCCGGTCTTGTACTGCATATTTAACCCTGTCCGCAAACACCTGTGTCATTATCGATATCCTTCAGTGGCTGGCGTTGATTAAGCCTCATGACGCATTTTTGACGACTTCCACCAGCTGCATCTTGCCGGTCGCGCCCGATTTTATTTCAAATTGATCGGCATCAACCAGAACCGGCCTGATGCGAAAACGCAGATGGTGGTGCACTTGATTAACAATGTGCTGAGTGAGGTCGGCACGCTCAACATCACTTGCACCCGGATGAATCTCCACCAGCACCTTAACGGGCGGCTCGACCACCGCCTCATCGTGGTCTTTTTGAATGCGAATATTTCCAGTCGTTAGCGCCGACAGGCTATTGATGACGTCGCGAACGGCATTAGGAAACACATTCACGCCCTTGACCAACAACATATCGTCTACCCGACCCTTGAATTGCATGCGCACGCCTGGTCGACCACAAGCGCAGGGCGTGGTGGTGACCTTGATGATGTCTTTATCTCGCCAGCGCAGCAGCGGCCCACACTCTCGTTCCAGGCCGGTAAAGATAATCTCGCCTTCGACGCCATCTTCGATGGGCAACGGCGTCATGGTTTTCGGATCGACTATCTCAAAATAAGCATTATCCTCAGCATAAAAATGAATACCGGCATGCTCCTCGCAGGAAATACCCGTGGGACTGTGACAGCCCGTGGCGCCCATATTGTCGTAACACAAAGCACCACCAAAGCCCGCCTCAATCTCGCTGTAAATGTCTTTGATGCTGCCCCCCGGCTCACCGGTGACCACCACTTTTTGAATGCCCAGAGTACGGGGGTCAATCCCGGATTTTTCCAGCATGGTTCTGGCCATATGCCGGGCAAAAGACACGGTGGTGCGCATCATTTTCGGCTTCACCTCATTGGCAATTTGCGCTACGCGCTCAACGCCGCTTAAGGCGCCCACGGGAACCACGCAGGCACCATAGGCCATCATTGAGTCAATGGCAGGCATCCCCGCAATCCACATGCTGATGACACTGGCATGCAACACCACGTCGCCCGGATCGATACCCATGCGCACCATTCCTCGCGCACAGTTTTCGGCTGCCAATTCACGATCAAAACGGGTAAAGCCGCTGAAGGTTGGTGAGCCGGTGGTACCCGATGAGGCTGAGATACGATTAACCAGACGGGGATCGCAGGTAATATGCAGGCCGAAGGGATGGCCCAACTCAGCTTTAGAGCGCTCCTGACTGATGCGCTCTTCATCTTTATCGAAGAATGGGTAGTGCTGATAGTCATCCAAAGACTTCAGCTGGTAGGGGTTCACGCCCGCCGCATCGAACTTGGTCTTGTAGTAAGGCGATTGTTCATAAACCCGCACCACTAATTTTTTGAGCTTGTGTAACTGCAGCTCCCGGAGACTGGTCCGATCTAACAACTCCATCGCAGGATTAAACAACTTAACCGACACTGCATCTCCCCTTGAACCTTAGCTTCAATTGCCCCTAAGATACCCCATGCATCTGATCTTGCCTATCACTCGAAACCTCGTCAGTATCTTCTCGCTCCTCTGGGTCTTGACGAACCTGACCTTCTGGGTCCTGATACTGATACCTATCTCAGTACTGAGATGGCTCATACCCATTCCTTTCGTGTCTCGAGTTTGTTTCGTCGTCGTGGATTTCGTCTATCGAATGGCTGTACGCACAGACAGTTTTTGGATGCGAGACGTGATCGGCATTGAGTTTTTGGTGGATGGCGAGCCAAATCGATATTCCTCACCAATTGTGATCTGTAATCATCAATCCTGGTTCGATATCCCGATCGTGCAGGATCTGGTGACGCGTGATGGTCCGATCATCAAATTCTTGATCAAACGCGAGCTTGTCTGGGTACCCGTCATTGGCTGGATCTGCCTGGCCCTGAACTTTCCAAGACTCTATCGTGGCAAGGACA
>Ga0209533_1002682_pt1 | contig 16018 bp, 15 predicted proteins | sample COG_04_FD_184748 | JGI IMG/M metagenome (GOLD analysis project Ga0209533, IMG submission 184748) | Pelagic Microbial community sample from North Sea - COGITO 998_met_04 (SPAdes) (version 2) | ecosystem: Environmental > Aquatic > Marine > Neritic zone/Coastal water | place: Helgoland, sampling...
CTCTCGCCTTGATCATCTCACCTTGGTATAACACCTTGTGTTCTTTGCTGCAAAGGGTTTGCTGAGACGGAACGTTCTTTCCGATACTGTCTTTCTCGAAACAAACAATGTGCTTCTGTAGAGGACGGGTCTGGGTAATAGCAATGATACTCTTACCGCGAAGGGTGTGTTCGCCAGGAACTAACTGTTCAATGGCTGTTTCTCCTTGATCCGTTTGGATGGGTGTGCCTGCGGGGAAGCAGGTTGGGTGAGGCGATACGACCACTGTGCGGGTCGCTGTCGCTGATCGCCCATCAGTAGTTGTTACAGTGTACGTGACTGTGTACGTACCAATGATTGCTAGATTAACTACCTGACCACTCACCTCCACAGTGCTACTTAAGTTGGTGCCATCAGCAGAATCAACTGCAGACGCACCAAGATCCGTGTATGAAGCGGTCGCGTCATATAATATGAGCATTGGGTTAGCACCTGTGATTGTGAGTACTGGTGGTGGTGGTGGTACAGGTATAGTAAAGGGACCCATAACTTGTTCATCACTAACAGTATTCCATCTATCGGAAATTGCTTCAGTACGTTGAACTCCATTGGAATAAACAGTCCACTCTGTTGGGATGGCTGCTTTGTTCCATTGCCAATGAGATACTGTCCATGTATACGTAGCAACTGTTGCATTACCTGCTGCAATGTAAAATATCAATGATCCATTGTAGTCGTCAACAGCCCATAGGCTATTAGGGTCTGAATCAATTAAGTTGGATGGGGGGTGAGTCCCCGCATATTGCTTAAATCCCCATCGATTGGCAACCCCACTAAGAGGGTTGGTAGCGTTGGCTACAGACTCTACCGGTATTTTAGTACCATTGGCATCAAAAAAGGACCAATCATCAAGCCACATATAATCCCACGCGTCGCTAGAATGTGAAGAAAAGTATACTTCGACGATTTGACCCGACATTATAATATTATACAATATTAAATTTTATCAATATCTTCACGATGTTATTGGCCTTATTGGATGTATTGCTAAATACTTAAACGATACATAAATCATGCAGAACCTCTAGTATAAAGACATTTTCGGCAAAGCGGCATGTAGTTATCACTTCCAATCACTTTTTGTTGTGTGTCGCTAATGATTCGATGTGAGAAGATCGCAGGCGTTCCGTTCTTACAGTCGGCACACAGTGCGCTTAATTTGTGTACTTTGTCGCATATTGGGATAAGGTCGAGTATTTCACCAAACCGTTCTTGTTTGAAGTCTCCGTCAAGGCCGCACACATAAACAATTTTACAGTTGCCTAAAAGGTGTTTAACAAACGGAACAAGAGACCCAAAGAATTGTCCTTCGTTAATGAGAACCACATCAACTGACATAATTTTGTCCAATACACTCGTATCATCGGCGTCTATAATTCCATCAAATGTTGATAGTTGTGTGCAAGGAATCATGATTTTGTCGTGCGTAGACATCATGGTTTCGTCATACCTCGTATCTTCTGCGTGATTGATGACCACCACACTCGTTTTACAATATGTGAATTTTTTGTATGTCTCTAGTAACCATGACGTTTTTCCTGAAAACATGCACCCGATTCCTAACTCCAAGTATCCATTTGGGAACAGTGTCTTGTCCATAGTGTATGATATGTATAACACTATTTAAGTAGATATTAAATCCATCAATTCTTTTTCTGTGATATGTTTTTGGAACTCTAATATGTAACACACGTCAAATATATACGACTCTTCTCCACCTCCTTCAATATCTAAATCTAATATGTATTTGACACAAAACTCGGGTGTAAGCGTTTGTGTTGCCAAAAGTATTTTTGCATCGAGATGATTTTCCACAATATTCTGTTCCAGAATATCAATAGAATATTTATATCTATTATTGAGTAAATCAGTATTTGTTACTTTCATTGTTGTATACTACTGTTTGCCCCTTTAGGTCAATACCATCGTTTAGTCGTCTCTCTCTTATCATATATCGTCTTCTATCTCCTTCTTTAGTTTATCATATTGACCGTCGTTAAAATCCTTTGTAGCGGCATCTAGTTTGATCCGCAGTTGTTTGTATATTTCCTGTTGTATTGATTCGATTTTATACGGTTTTGCGACAACAATACCCATATAGTCTTTGATGATGTCAATGTGGTTATAGTCGTATTCGATAAGTTTGTCCATGATTTGGTCAATCGTGTAATCGGTCTGTCTATGTACAATGTCGCACATGTTGCGTATATCGTCATCGGAAATCTCTTGAATACTACTAGATGCCATCGCTTACTATAATTAGTACATGAGTAAATAATATATGGGTTATGACGCGAATGATGAAAACATTTTACATTAGATACTAAACAACCTAAACAGGTCATCTGATATAATATATCAATATGTCATCAGGCGATAGAATGTTGAAACTCGATATGAACTTATTAATGATTGATATAAACAATGTAGTTAGTCGACATGTTGGCATTGCAGTTATGGAACTCAATATGTCAAGGGTTAAAGAAGATATTGCAAAATGCTCTGAAAAAACACAACAGTTAGAAGAAGACCTATTATGCGTTACAAAAGATGAAACGACCCCAAGAACACGTATTCAAGAAACAACCTATCGAATTAATGTTTCTCTTCTCGAGCAAGAAATCATAACGTATCGTGAGAACATGCAGGGTATGCAAGAAGAACTGAAACAGTTGTGTCAATCTCATAAAAATTATGATATGCAAAATGGGAATGATACTCCTACCGACAACATTGTTTTAAGTATCAATGAGGTGACATCATCTTCATTGGATGAAGATAATGATACAAGTCTATTGCAGGGGATATGCAAAGAAGTTCAACCAGTTGAAAAGACAAATAATATAATGGAGGATGAACCTCTACTTGGCGAGGATGATATATGCGAAAATCTGCCCGAGGATGAAGACGAGGAAGACGAGGAAGGTGTTTTTGAAATCGAGATAGATGGGGTATCTTATTATACCACAGGTGAAGAAAACGGCTCACTCTATAGTATCGATGTAAACGGTGATCCTGATGTATATGTAGGCAAGATCCAAAATGGTAAAGCAAATCTTACTATCACATGATTATGAATATAACATAAATATATTTAGATACAGTATCCTATATTGTACTATATCTAATTAAGCAAATGCTGTTGGATGGAATAATTCAGTTTTCTGCAGTAGCTGTAGGTATGTGGGGAATATCTATATATAAAAATACAATAAAAGCCTCTTTGGGTGCATTGTGTATAAACATGATATACTGGTATTCATATGTAGAAATTTATATTAAAAGAATAATATTTGATTATACTCCGATATTAGACGACGCTGAACTCAGTGGTGGATGCATGTTATATTATATAAAGGATGGAAGAACAGTAGCAATGTATGACGAACCTAAACACAACCAGCCTATACCGTTTCCAGAAGATATGGATGCATTGGTTTACACCACTCCTACATTACATGTAGTCGTATTAGATGACTTAGATGACATAGATGACTTAGATGACACTGAAAAAGTATTCGACCTACATAACACAAAAAGTCTTGTAGAGTTCATCAATATCACAGTCACTTTTGAAGATGACCCGGTTCAATATGAGATATTATTGCGGTCTGATACTATTAATTTTTATGCGATAGGTAATCATATTAACAAGTATATCATATGGAGTTTAGTACTAAACCAACATAACGTTTTACGAAATGGTCGCAACTATACCATTCAACTCATAGACCATAATGTGAATATTGTGTCATATACCCAAGATATGAGTATTGTTATTCAGAAAGACGGATATTACGCTGAACAATCCGAATGTCAACCACATAAGTTAGTATGTGGCTCTTGAAAGGGTTTAGATAAATAATAGATAATATATTCATGGAGGGTGAACCTGAACATGGTAAAACACCTACTGATGTTGTTGACACGCATCATCAACTACAAAATAAATGGACATTATGGACACATCTTCCACACGATACTGATTGGACTACCAAGAGTTATCGAAATGTGCATACAATGACAACAGTAGAAGAGACAATTGCTCTAATGGAATCTTTACCCGAGGTATTAGTAGTCAACTGTATGTTATTCATTATGAAAGATGGTATTGTTCCTGTGTGGGAGGATCTAAATAATCGAAATGGAGGATGTTTTTCCTATAAGATTCCTAATAAATCAGTATATACCATATGGAAGGAACTCACTTATATGTTGTCTGGAAACACATTGAGTACTAATCAACAATTTGTAAATACAATAAATGGAGTGACAATTTCTCCCAAAAAATCATTTTGCATTATAAAAATTTGGACGTCTAGTTGCGAGTTTCAAAATCCAGATCTTGTAACAAAAGAGATTAAGGGACTTGGTACAATGGGGTGCATATTTAAAAAGCATGTCCCCGAATATTGAATGAATATTCATCTACCTATACAATACGTGATGTGAACATATTGTATAGATATTCCAACATTACTACTTACTTGAACTGAGGTCGTTGAGTGTTATTAGGCACAAACTTTTGAGACACTACCGTGGGTGCCTTCGTAAATATATCATGGGTGGGGAGACATTTCAAATCTGCGTTAAGAACCGGGACATCCTTGGTCAAGTCTGATGAGCCAATTCCAAAAAGAAAGTTCTCTATCTCGATTGGGTTATTTGACATTTGCGATCGAGGTATATGTGCCACACCTAACCCATTTCCTGGGCATGCTGTCGCAGTTGATTGTGCATAATCGCCAGTGAGTAAATACTCTTGTGTGTGAATGCTTTTATTGAGTTCAAGTGCATAATTGTTGCGAGTGTTTTTATTTCTGGTAGAAGCCATTGAATATATATACACTGCAGACATATTTTAATTTTGTATGTTATTCACTATATATATTTTCGAATTGCGTCGCAGAGCGTATCTAAATGCAACGTATCAATCTCTCCTTTGATAAATAGGTCACCCATGCATATATGTGTGAAAAACAGTAAATCATACGAAAAAAGAAGGGGAAGAACGCTTCGACGCATCTCGATTGGGTCGGTGGAACAACCTGCATTCGCTGGGTCGGGTGTTTCATCAGACGTTACGTTCGTACTTAATAACAGTTGTAATGCGGCTGGACGCGTTGTCAATAGTTCTAGACATATAGATAATGTGGAAGCATTTATAGTATCAAACAACTCCATACACCTGGTTGCAACTTCATCTTCACATGATGCTTCAAATATTTGTTTCAACTCTTTTGTGTATAATACGTTAATGACCTCAAAATCATTTTCAAACTCGGCAATAGCTTCATGCGATACGACAATATTAAGGTTTTCACGTAAAATTGTGTTATATTTTGTATCATAAAATACATAGGTTATTCCAGCAGTTGTTATATATTTGAAGCTGCGTGGCTCATCGTATGTTGTTTCTTGATTGGAAGCGGTTGACATTATATTCAAGTTCTCGGTGAATATAATGGTATTCCTAAAAGTATCTATATTGTTGTTATGATCCATATACATAATTACATCGTATCACGAGTCATGTCGCGTGAGGCCATACCTCCACGAACCCATCCACTAGAAGCAGATTCCTCGACAAGAAAGGTTGGGTTATTAATACGGTTACTGATACTGTCAATCAATGGAGTATTTGTGTGGTTGAGGTATGTTCTTTCGGATAATTGTGTCACAGATTTACGGTTAGTCTCCAACTCTCCTTGTTGAAGACGAGATTCTGCTACAGAATCGGAAGACCCGCGACCTAAAAATGGGATAGTTAAATATGGACGCTGAAATAGGTCAATCTTAGATTTGGGATGGGTTTGTAGACCACCAAGGAGCAGTTCGGAACTTTGTGTCACATTACATCCGCCTGCGCCTAAATGTCCTCCCTTGTAATTTACTGCTGGTTGATTTGTTGCAAACTGAATAGGTTTTTCCATACCACAATCCTTAAGGAAATAATTCTGCAGTTTATAGTTACATGACTGAACGTTTTGAATTGACCTCTGGTCTGTGCTACATAGGTCACTTCCGATACGTGACGCATTTGCGAACGGTGTAGAAGTATCCATTTATATACACTTGCAGAATATTATTTTTTACAGACGATGTAACAAATAAAAACAGACATCTTAAAGAATGAATCACAATTTTGATTACCTGAGATTATGATCACTTGATGAACACATAAGCACATCTCCATCTTTACATGATGTCATGTTTCCATAACAAAACTGTGCAAATGCTCCTTGATCATTTGACACCCTAGTGTTAGGCGTGGAATGAAACTGATGCATAGACATGTCAAAATCAAACTTTTCGCCTAAAGACCCGAATAATTTCTCTTCGATTCCGGGAAAGCTTTTATTGGATTTCTTTATCATGTCCACTGTATTATGGTTGATGTCGGCATACACCTTGTCTTGATATGCTGGAGGTGCAGACTTTTTGTCTGGATTATCTTGAATGTCAGTGAGCAACACATTAGACAATGGATTAGTAGGTGTGGGTTGGCTAAAATGTGTCCCAAGATTTGCGGAAAGATCACTCGCATTTGCAATATGAGTTTTTCCACTAGAATGCCCACTAAACCCTTCTACATTATCACTCTTCCCGTCCTTTTCATTTTGTATAAATGGACTGAACAACTTGCGACCTGTTCGGACGTAATAAGAGTGAATAATCACGATAATCCCAATGGTTAATGTTCCTACTACGACCGACCGAATAGAACCGGTTAATCCATATGCTAAAACAGTAATAACAATGGTAAGGCGAGTAATTGCATTGAGTTTTTCAATGTATGTCATTGTGCGCGTAGGTAATAACTGTTTGATATTGGCCGAACTTATCAAAATTCCTGGTTTCGTTGTCCAAAATACCGTCATATATCTTGTGTGGATTGATACTTATATAATGCATTTTTTTTATTTTTGGGATTTACTCTTTTTCTTCTTGGTTTTTGACCCCATGGGTTGATCACCAGATGTGGATAGTGTCACCCCACTATCATCGAATAAATCAATCAGTTCTTCATTTGTGAGGGGAGGATTGTCGACCACAGCCTGTTCGCGAGCAGCAGCAGCCGTTTGCATTTGTTGTAGAGCAATCATCTCTTTCAACTTATTCTTTTCAATGCGCTGTTTTATTTGAGTAATTTTGTTTGCGCGTTTGTCTTGACGCTCCATTGCATTGGTGTCGAGTTTCTGTCCAGGTTTTAATCCTCCCATTAGACCACTCATCATTCCTGCAATGTCAGCCATTCCACCACTACCGGTTTCCCCACCCCCACCCATCATACTGCTTACCATGTTCGCCATTCCAGCCATATCAGGTTGAGCACCACCTTCACCACCACCGTTCATGTTGCTCATCATCTCTTGAATATTCCCCATTCCAGGAATATCCTTCATGTTTTGCAGAATACCAGTAGCCTCTTGCATGAGGTCTTGTTGTTGGAACTCACCAGACTTCATTTTGCTGTCTAGTTTGTTGGTTACGTTGGAGACAAGGTTCATAAACTTTCCTGGATTATTGAACATCTTTTTGAAGACGTCTGACACATTTTCAGACCCGTCAAACTCGCCCATGTCTAGACTCTGCGCTGTCTCTTCTGCAATCTCTTGCGCGAGTTCGCCCAGTTTGCCACCCATGAGTCCGTCGATCTGAGCTTGCATACCTTCTGCGGTGGCGCGCGCATCTGGTGTCGGGCTATCTCCAGAGACCCCAGGGTCTGCTGGTTCACTATCATCAGATGTATTTTTGACAGCAGAGTCAAATACGGTTTGAATGTTCTCGATGGTCTCCTGTAGTTTGTTCTTGATATTGTCCTCGGACATAGTGTCAAAAATGGTCTTCATGTCTTCGCTCATCGTATCGGTTTTTATTGTGCCTAAAACAGACAGTAGCACCATCTGTAGGTATTTCCAAATGGTTGTTCTATGTACGTCAGTTACGTCATCACAATTCCATAAAAACTTAAAACTAATTCCTGGCAAAAAATCAACATTGACAGTGGATTCATCTGAAAATATGATGGCATTTTGATAAATAATATCTGTAAAACGAGGAGGATATACATTCATGCAGTGCGCAAACAGGTTGGTAACCTGAGGAGTTGTAAATGATTCAAATCCCCACCATTTGTTGATAATCATCTTGTATTCGGGAAATGTTGCAGCAATATCAGTTATGAATCCTTTCGCAAGTTTTGAGAAATCGTTCGGCACCTCTGGGACATACGGTTCTGTAGGCTCTTCTGTTTCGCTAGATGAGTCTAATTCCTCAACACGTGACTCGGTAATAGGAGTATCTTCAATATCGAATAGTTCTGATTGACTTACTTCTTCTAACATGTCGTCAAGGGATGCGGTCGTAGAAGGATCCATAATAACAGATTTAATATAAACACTGTTATTATTCTTATATTCTTTGTATATTGACTATACTCTCTCTATTGTTGACTATAGATGATATATTTTCACAACATATCATCATAATGTGCATCGTTCTATTCTGCAAAATACATAACACATAACTTTTTTAAGTTTTGTATATACTTCATTGTCTTCAGTTGGTTTTCAGGCGACATCATACGAACAGGTTCTCGTATACGATTGATTGCATTTACTACCTCAGCAGAGTTATCCATGTTAGTAGTATCCTCGCCGTAGTCTTTTTCGGTAAAAAACTCTATTTCTCCATTGTCTATCTGCGTTGCATATTTTAACGACACATATTTATTCCATATCCCAATGATCAACCGAGGATTTGCCTTTCGCAATAAGAACATGGATTTTTTCGCTGTAGCAACATCCACGTTGTCTGGAAACACGTCAACAATGTCTTGTATAAACTCGGTAAAATGATCATTAAATGCCTTCTGTAGTGTTTGCTTTGCTGGGTTCATTAGTATAGTATATATTCATATGACATTTTATCTATATTCTTTGTGAAAACTATTTTCGTTGATTGAACGGTTGGGAAATATCATTTTCACGTGATTGCATAAGTTGTTCCATCGTATTTGCGCGTTGCCCACCACCTGCACTGGATTGATAATTAAAATCGTCTGTAGGTGTTTGCATTTGACCCGAACTGTCGTCGAGGCCGGTATAATTATACATCTGACGAGTACCCCCATTACCTTTTGTACTCAAATCATCTGCACCCATATCTAAAAAACTAAAACTGTCCGACATTACTCCAAGTCCCGAGGATTCGCCAGAAAATGCAAATGATGACGGCTCCATGTTACTATTTGTACTTTTTTTTACAGCGTCTTCTACACGAGGTCGAAAGTGTTTGTAAATATCATCACCCTGTATAACTCGATAATTATCATTTAATAAAAGAACCGATGGTACGCTTTGAATATTCTCAGGCATAATAATCGTTTCACCATTGTCCATGATTATGTACGTACGTCCCGTTTTGGCGTCTTGGGTACGTTTATCGATACAAATAAAGTGAATAGACCCCTGAAGGCTATTACTAGTTAAGTAACTTATCAGCTTTTTAGAGTGATCACAATATTTACTGTAGTATAGAATACAATTCATTGTACACTTAATGAATAATATATCTAAATCGTTTGGGTATTTACTTCCAGATTGAACAGAATTGAAACATCATCTAGATATTTATTACTATCTATAGTATAAGAGAACATGAAGGTTGCCAACATCGTAGAAACTGATTACACTACCACCTTCACATTGAGTGGGGTGGATAAGAGCATCGCGAACGCGCTTCGGCGCATTATTATGTCGGAGATCCGATGTGTAGCGATGCGTACCGCACCGGTAGATAAATGCGACGTAATCATCACTGTAAACACCTGCAGATTTAACAATGAAATCATCAAACAACGATTATCATGCATCCCTGTCCATATTACAGATATGGATATGCCTATTGACCAACTAACCATCCAATTAGACGTGTGCAACAATACGGATGATTTTATATATGTCACTACAGAACATATCAAGGTTTTAAATACAGTCACTGATAAGTATTTAAGCATTGAAGATGTTCGTGAAATGTTTCCACCAAATCCACAAACAGGACACTATATCATCATCACACGATTACGTCCCAGACTATCAGTAGATGTAAGTGGAGAACATGTTGCATTCACTTCAACTCTATCATTTGTAGATGTAGAAGAAAATAGTATGTTCAACGTGGTTTCGACATGCAGCTACGGGAACACTCCTGATATTGGTAAAATAGCACAGCAACACCAGATCAAACAACAAGAACTTAAGGACGCAGGTATTTCAGAAGATAATGCCGTATTTGAGCTTGCTAATTGGTCAATCCATGATGCACAGAGAATATTCTTGTCGGATAGTTTCGACTTTACGCTAAAGACTATCGGGGTATTTACATGCAAAGAAATACTTCATAGAGCATGTGATAGACTGGTGGTTAAACTTAATGATGTGCATGCTATATTTAAAAGTGGAAAAGGTGACATTACTGATACTAGCAGCACTATCAAAAACGGGTTTGATATTAAACTTCACAACGAGGACTATACAATCGGTATGATCGTTCAACATTTGGCATACACACACTATTATGAGGGATCCAACACGATCTCTTATTGTGCTGCGAAAAAACTACACCCACATGATGCATTTATTATGTTTAGAGTAGGATATGTAGAAGAAACATCACATGGAAAAGTAACAGAAAATATGCTCAGTATATTACAAACTGGAATAGAGACGTTCAGCCAGTTGAAAGCAATGTTCTAGTTCAAATATTACAATAATTATTATAATGATCACACCAACAAATAATGTTTTTTTGGTGTGATATATCAGAAATGAATTACATAGTTACTTGGCTACAAACATGGTATTAAATAACAGAGGAATATCCAAAGAATTCACATAATTAACTACATCGTGATGACGAATGTGACCACGCTTGGGTTGATAATACTCTTTATATAACCCGTGTAACTTAAACATATGTGTACGATAATTGGCGGGATACTCTACCAGAGGTTTATTTTTAGCAACGAAACATTCGCGGTATAGCACATACATGCAGTGGATATAATCGTCTAGTAGGTGACTATATTCAGCAAACATTGTGTAGTTTTCTGGGTAATAGTGCAAGTATTCATGAACTCGACCTTCTCGGCATAACGTAAGAAAGAGGAGACGTAAATCAGCAAGGTTTCCTCGCAACTCTTTTACAAAGTTGTACTCTTCTGGCACGATCTTTGTACGCATACACGTCTGTTTGCAATGGAGCATATACCCCTTTGTAAGCGACCCGTCTGGCGTATGTCCATCGACCATCTTCTCAAGTTGGTCGTAGTTGTCTATCTTGAAACTGCGAGGAAACTTCACATTGGAGTTGAAGAATGCGGGCATTCCACGACAACTTGAATGATATGCTGCGGTTACGTTGTAGTGAGCGTTCGTTGGGTTCTCCAATAAGAATGCGTCGGTAAGATATAGTTCGGGATCCTTCACATAGGTTATTATCCTGTTTTCAGGGTGGCGCATCACAAAACTATAGCAGTACGACTTGTCTAATTTTTCTACATCGACGCCTGCTTTCTCAAATGTTTCTCTGAACAATTCGCCAAAGTTTCGCTGGGTACAGTTATTGGAGTAGCGATAAAAACGGTTGTCTGCTCCAATATTCTTCCGGGTAGTAATATGCCATCCATCACCAATGATACTAGAAACATCAGAATACTCTGGATCCATTGTATTGTCCCAGAACATGTTTATCATTGTCCCGTCAATAAACTCTTCCACATTGACTAGATGTAATTGGTGGTTTTCTTTAAACTTCTCATACGTCATTGCCTTAGGAGGCGCAAAACATACGAGTTGGTCGTTGGAGTTGAAAATGACAGATCGAAACAGACCTGCAGTCGTTATAGTTTCATCAGACACAGTATTCTTCTTGTATGTGACCATTTTATACCCCCCCTTCTCTATCGAACTGATTGTCGTTTTTAATTCCTTCCCGGATGTAGTCGGATTTTTGTCACCGTTTAGCAACTCTTCGCAACCTAACTCATTTAACGCCTCATGTAACAAATATGTATGGCATCCCCTTGTATCGGATTCCATGCTCATGTACATTACTTTTACATTTCTCTCTATATCTATTACCATTCATCGACCAGTATGGTGATGCATTCATATTGTAGTATACTTCTCACGCTGTATATGCTAATGAGTATGTCGGTAATATATTAAATCTTTGTTAATTATAGGAATGACACGCAAAGAATCTGGTTCTACTACAACCAACGAAGGATCCATCCAGTTGAAACTATCGGATGTGATCCGCATTGTTGCTCCAGACAATCAGTTGTTCAATCACCAACTGTTCTTTATTGATTACATCGATGAAGAGAGACTTAACTTAGTCAACATGGACACCATGGATATACTCAAACTGAGAATACATGAGGGAGGTGTTTTGGGCGACGGAACCATTCAAGAAATTGTCGTGGTCTCCAGAGCTCCACTAGAAGGTTACGCACGGCAGCATGGACTTGTTGTCGGAAAATGGATCGACGTATACTTCGATGGTCCTACACCATCAGTCATAACGGGAGAGATTACAAACCTCGAATCAGATATGATAGAAGTACGCACATACAATGACTCATCTGACACAGAGAATGAATATCTGTATTTCAACTTTGACTACAAAGGCCTGCCACAAAATGTAATGATCAATCGCATTGAATTACGACCTGCCCCAGAAGTTGCGTTGCCTATAAACGCCGATGTATCAGATACATCGGCGGAAAGTTTGCCACTAGACAATGTTGATTTAGACGTGGCTAGAGACGATTTAGAAGAACTCGTAGAACAGGGGGTGGTCGAGAGACCACCTATAGAAGAACTCGAGGCAGACACAGACGACAGTGACCTTGAAGAAGGCGAGGTTCGCGAAGACAGTGCGACCAAAAATAAACTCGTCGCAAACAAGACAATCTTGGGAGAATATATTATTACCGCCAAACAACGTAACATCGGGGCATCACTTGATGCGGTGGAAACAATGCGAACTGTAGACAAGTCAAAGGAGCGTCACACACTCACCACCCAAACCGATGATTTATTGGATGACCTCATTATGAAACAAGATGAGGGGTCAAGAGGCTTTAGAAGCACCAACAGTCTAGCAATCGAGATTGAACGATATGTTCAATTGAGAAAAACGTACTCTTTAATGGACAACTACTTTAATGTAACAGGCATAAAAACCAATACTGACAATTGGAAACCGATGGTAGAAGATATTGTACGCATGCGACACCCACTCTTATGGGTAGTTCCAGTCACTAAAATGGTGCGAAATATATATGATGTCCCCGTTCCTGGCGATGAAGATATTGGAGACATTCAAAGTCTTGAACTCATGGATGAACTCGAAACATCCCACAATGCAAATGAACAAGCCTATATGAGCGGAGCAAATAACGATGTAGTAAACAAGTACCGACAATATATCTCATCTCTCGCAAACACCTTCGCTTCATTTAGTGAAACAAGTGTTGAAGACCGTGACATAATCGCTACGGTAGAAACACCTGTTGATCAGTATTCGGTTATAAACAATATTACCAACTTTAGATCATCATGCATTTCAGGATCAACCTCTGCAGTGTCTACGTCACGTATGGTAAAACAACAGTATCTTGCACCAACTAGTCTTTTGGTCACTAGAGATCCTAATATGAACAGTGCAGAGAGAACCGAACGTGTTCCTGTCTCTACGGGCGAGCGTATGGCGATTCGTTCTATTATGACATTACCTTATTCAATCACGCGTTTCTCTCTAGTGTCTAGACCTGGAACGTCTATCGATCAAAAGGTTCTATACAGCACCATGTATTCTACCTACTTTAAGACATTGGGTCGAAAAACTAAAGTTCATACCGTCGCTATAGACAGTCTTACTAGCCACAACAAATACAATAGATCCACCTTCAATAATTTTACGAATTACCAGATGGGTCCAGATCTAATGGATGCCACGTTTGAAGATTATGTTCGCACCATTGTCCCAACAACGAAACAATTGGTCGAGATGCTGGCAGACAAAATGAAAGACAAACTAAATGCACATGACTTTATAACCCTTCTTGAACCATACAGCATATATGCAGAAGATGTCACGGAAACACAATATTCTGATATTAAAAAACATGTGAATAAAAATATTTCCCAGTATCTAGATGATAAAAAGATACGATGGAAAATTCTTTCACGTATCAAAAAAATGGCCCACTCCAACCAGTTCTCGTCAAGGTCAATTGCAGACCTATACACAGACAGTTCAGAAAACGCGATTGCATATCAATACAATCAATCCGGATTAAATTACTCAAATAGTGAGTTGCTCTCCAGAATGGTTCATTTAGATTATGGAAGAGCACTGACCGACGTGATGTCGCGCCAAACATCTGACATTCTTGTTCACGAAAAGGTAGACACTATGCTGGACATTTTCAGAGAAGATGACACCTCGAATAAAGACAAAGAAGAGAAGAAAGAGGGCGAAAACAAATGCAAAATGGTGATAATTGCAAAACAATACTTCTCTCAAGAAGAGATGCAAAGAGACAATAAGACGACCATCTATTTTGACAGAAAGTATGACGACACCAACTACACGATGTTGATTAAAAAGAATGATCCGTTTGCTAATACGATTGAGAAGTTCGACACAGAATACTCACAGATGACTCCTGAAAACTTTTTCACGTTTATCCGAAGCAAAGTACGCGGGTCGCAACCCAATTCAGTATCTGATGCAGAGGTAGAACACCTAACCGACACCCTTATTGTCGGCAAGAAGCGGGTACGTGATGGCGAATACGCACTATTACATGACGACGGTGAAGGTGCAGTACTCTACTTTAGACGTACTAATGACACTTGGAAGGTCGATGAACAAATGAGCGCAACCCTTCTGACCGACAGCGCCGCACTCAACTGCAGTCTAGAACCAGGATGTGTTTACAATGAAAACTCTATGAGCGTTGATGACAAATGCGTATCCGTATCCGAAACCAAGGCGCTGATGCATGAAAACATTTTGAAAGAGATTATTAATCGGTTTGATGAAAAACTGGCGGCAACAGCACAAGAACTGCGAACATATCTAGCGGAACGGGTTGCACGCAGCCAACACCTCGTCAAGGTGTTAAAGACGCGACGCACATACGAAATGTGTAAATACGACCTAAAACAATTTGCAATCGGGGTAGAGATGGTCGCAAGCGGGGTAACGCAAGTTGCGACACGCTCACCACACATGGAACTCAAACAAAAGATAGTGGCTCAAAAAGACCTCAATAATAAATACACCGATCTGGTATTCTTTATCAATCGATACACAGAAGAATGCGTTGATGGAAATAGATGCGACGACGATGGGGGTAATGCGCGCCGGTGGAGATACTGTAAAACCACCAAGACCCCGCTTTTGCCTGTATTTATGCACGAACTTGCACTCGCGTGGATGGAAGACGGAAATGATTACTCACGCCCTTCATACAAAACTGCATTACAACGCATCATTCGTGAAAATGGGGCAGAGAGCGATGATGGATCACACTGGGTAGATAAATTCAGTGGGGAAACAATTGCGCGCAAAGATTTCGACACCGAAGAAGGATTCGACAATGGACATAAGATTGTGAGCCGCGGGATCTCTCAAGAGGACTTTGAAACGACTTACAAGCGCGAGATTCGTAGCGCACATGATACGGTGGTGAAATACACAACGCATGATACAATACTAATGTACAAGATAGTCACCGCAATTGCAGGGTTCATGAATATCAGTCTAGTACCCCAAATGGAATTTATTATAAAACTGGCATCTACCATGATGACAGCACCCAATGTTATGGTTTCAGAAGCAAAATACAAAGACATAATAGCAGCAAAATCCGTCGATGGACAAAAGACTATCCCAT
>Ga0209533_1002685_pt1 | contig 16014 bp, 13 predicted proteins | sample COG_04_FD_184748 | JGI IMG/M metagenome (GOLD analysis project Ga0209533, IMG submission 184748) | Pelagic Microbial community sample from North Sea - COGITO 998_met_04 (SPAdes) (version 2) | ecosystem: Environmental > Aquatic > Marine > Neritic zone/Coastal water | place: Helgoland, sampling...
AAAGAGTTTTTAAATATTCTTTTAGATTTCAAAAAAAAAAATTTTATATCAAAACTTGGTATATCTGTTTATGAAATTAGTGAAATCAAAAGAATTTTAAAATTTTGGAAACCAGATATAATACAAATGCCAGTCAATATATTTGATCACAGATTTTTAAATAATACTTTTTTAAACAAATTAAAAAACTTAGATATAGAACTCCATGCAAGATCCTGCTTTTTACAAGGATTGCTTTTGGGCAAGAAAATTAAAATAACCAATCGTAGAAGTAAAAAAAAAATTCTTAAATTTTTTAATTGGTGTCAAAAGAAGCAAATATCAAAATTAGAAACATGTATACATTTTGTTAAAAAAATAAGTCAAATTGATTATCTGATTGTTGGCTTTGATAATTCATCTCAGCTTCAAGAAATTGTCACTTCATTTAACAAAAAATTAATTTTTGTCCCTAACGACTTTATCAATAATGATATAAATTTAATTGATCCAAGAAAATGGAAAATTAAATGAATCTTTTAACAGTAATACAAGCTAGATATAATTCCTCTAGGTTTCCAGGAAAAGTTTTAAAAAAATATAAAGATATTTCATATTTAGAACTTTTAATAAAAAGGTTGCAAAAATCTAATAAAGTAAAAAAGATAATTGTTGCAACTACAATAAATCCTGCCGATAATGAAATAGAAAAACTTTGTATCAAGCTTAAAATTTTTTGCTTTAGAGGCTCAGAACATGATGTAATTGATAGATATCTTCAGGTATCAAAATTTTTTAAAGCAAAAAATATAGTGAGGATTACAGCAGATTGCCCTTTAATTGATTTCAAAATTGTTGATGAAGTATTAGAAAAATTTTTTTTAAAAAAAGTAGATTATGCAACAAATACAATGCCCCCAACTTTTCCAGATGGAATGGATGTTGAGGTTTTTAATTTTAATTCTTTAAAAAAAGCTTGGAAAGCATCAAGATCAAAAAAAGAATTAAGAGAACATGTCACTACATATATAAGAAACAGTAAATTATTCAGTAAATTAAACATAAAATATAAAGACGACTACTCATTTTTGAGATTAACTCTTGATGAAGTTGAAGACGATAAAGTATTGAAATTATTATTAGATAAATTTTCTAATATATTTGATATTACTTGCATGGATATAATCAAACTTTATAAAAAAAATAAAAAGATATTTCGATATAATAAACATATTAAAAGAAATGAGGGAAGTGTATTGAACAAAGGACAAAAAGTATGGAAAAGAGCACAAAAGATAATACCAGGCGGTACTATGCTTTTTTCAAAAAACCCTGATTTATTTTTACCTGAAAAATGGCCGGCTTATTTTTCAAAAAGTAAAGGATATAAAATTTGGGATTTAGATGGAAATCGCTTCGCAGACTTATCGTTTATGGGAGTTGGTACTAATATATTAGGTTATTCTAACACTAAAATTGAAAAAAAAGTTTTACAAACAATAAAACTTGGAAATATGACAACTCTAAATTCTTTAGAGGAAATTAAATTAGCAGAAAAAATTATAGAAATACATCCTTGGGCAGACATGGCTAGGTTTACACGTTCAGGAGGTGAGGCAAATGCAGTTGCTATAAGAATTGCAAGAGCTGCTTCTGGAAAAGATAAGATAGCAGTGTGTGGTTATCATGGTTGGCATGATTGGTATCTTGCTAGCAATATTGACAATAAATCTCGATTGAATGAACATTTAATGAATAATGTACCTATAAAAGGCGTACCAAAAAATCTTAAAAATACTGTTTTTTCATTTTCTTATAATAATTTTAAAGAACTAGAGTCTATTGTGACAAAAAATAATATAGGTGTCATTAAAATGGAAGTTAAAAGAAATGATGAACCAAAAGATAATTTTTTGCAAAAAGTAAGAAAACTCTCTGAAAAAAAAAATATTGTTTTAATCTTCGATGAGTGCACATCTGGTTTTAGACAAACTTATGGTGGTCTGCATAAGTTTTATAATGTTAATCCAGATATGGCTATTTTTGGAAAAGCTCTTGGAAATGGTTATGCTATTAATGCTATTATTGGAAAAAGATCAATAATGGAGTCAGTAAAATCTACTTTTATAAGTAGCACATTTTGGACAGAGAGAATTGGCCCCACAGCAGCTTTAGAAACATTAAAAATTATGGAAGATATTAAATCATGGAAAATAATTTCTGATATTGGTGCAAAAATTAAAAAAAATTGGGAAATCATATCAAATAAGAATAATATTAAAATTGACATTAAGGGTATGAACGCGATACCAAATTTTTCTTTCAAATCAAAAAATAATTTACTTTATAAAACTTTAATTACTCAAGAGATGTTAAAAAATAATATCTTTGCTTCAAACGTTGTGTATTGTTGTATTTTGCATGATGATAAAATTTTGAATAAATATTTTAACATAATGGATGATATATTTTTAAAAATAAAAAAAGTAGAGTCTGGAAAATCTAGCATTAATGAATTTTTAAATTCTAAAGTCTGTATATCTGGATTTAGAACAAAAAATTATTAAGTATTTATCTTAAAATAAATACTTAATAATTTTATTTTCTTTAATAAGGTTAAAAATAGCAGTAATTTAAAGTAAGTAACATATTATGATAAACAAATCTGTAAATTATATGCATTATAGTATGCAGTTTACACATAATGTAGATAAAAGATCAGTACTAAATTTGCTTTCAAATCATTTTTCTGAACTAGAAAAATACTTTAAGAACTCCATAAGTATTTCAATATTTATAAATTTAAATAATAATCAAAATAAAATATAAAAAATTATTTGAAATGAAAATAGAAAAAAAATTATTTGAAATAATTTATAGTTATTTTCCTGATGCAGATATTGACATTAATAAATGGAAAGGGATTCTTAAAATTTCTAACTCTAACTTATCAACCTTTCACTTATTAAATACAATCAAATATTATGTTTCATATTTTTCAGATAATGATTCAATAAACTTATCAATGATTTTATATTATGATAAGCAAGAAATAGGCATTATGCCTCTTATGGTGCATAAAAACAAAAATAATGAATGGGTTTTGAGTAGTAATGGTGAAGAGATAGTAGAGCCAATCTTTAAAAAAAATCTAGCAGATAAAGTAAGAAAAAAAATTGAAACAAAAATATTAGATTTAATTTTTGATTTATCAAAAGAACTCAAAATTAACAAGTGTCAATTTGTTAACATAGAATTTTTTAAATTATCAAAGTGGTATACTAAACTTCTTGAATTAGCTGAAGAAACATTCACGAGCCACCATCTTATGGTAGACTTATCCTTAAGTATTGAAGAAATAAGACTACAATTTAGAAATCGCTATAAAACCCTTGTTAATAAAGGGTTTAAAGAGTGGAAAATTCAAGTGCATGAAAAAGTTACAAGTGAACAGTTTGATAATTTTAGACTATTACACAAATCAGTGTCAGGAAGATCTACAAGACCGATTGAAAGTTGGAGCATTCAAAAGCAGAGTGTTAATTCTAATGAATCTTTTATTGTAACTGTGTCGGATAAGAAAGACCTGTTAGTAGGGTTTGGATTGTTTGTTTATTCCGATCATATAGGTAGTTATGCTGTTGGCGCATATAATCGGGAGTTATTTAGTAAGCCTTTGGGCCATGCAGTACAAATGAAGGCTATAGAAATGTTTAAAAGCAAAGGTTTGCATTGGTATGAAATAGGCAATAAACATTTGATCATAGACAAAGTTCCACCAACAGAAAAAGAGTTATCTATTTCACATTTTAAAGAAGGTTTTGCAACAGATGTGTTGGCTCGTCAACATTTAGTAATTAATATGACTAGCTAATATAAATTTATTTGTTTATAGATTATTTATATTAATATTAAAATTCAATTTAAAATGATAAAAATTAGTAAATTTAAAAAATTGTATTTCTAGATGTCTAAAGCAACCGAAATAACAAAAAAAATTTATCAATTAAACTATAAAAATAAAAATTCCAGTTTTGAAAGAAAATACCCAAATGAGGAACTGTGCAGGTTTTTTGGGAGAAATTTTTTTTCAATAAAATCTAATTTAAGAAAAAAAAAAAAGATTTTAGAAACAGGTTGTGGAATGAGCAATAATTTGTGGATGATATCACAAGAAGGTTTTTCAGCTCATGGAATAGATATTTCTGAAGAAGCTATAAAATTATCAAAAAAACTTTTTAAAAAAAAAAAATTGAAAGGTAATTTTAAAGTAGGTGACTTTACTAGTACAAATTATAAAAATAATTTTTTTGATTGTGTGGCAGATGTTTTTTCTTCTTGTAGTTTGAATAAAAATCAGGGTGAAAAATATATTAAAGAGGTTAAAAGAATTCTCAATAAAGAAGGTAAATTTTTTAGTTATTTTCCATCAAAAAAATCTGATATGTTTAGGTTTAAGCCTCAAAAAATATTCGATAAAGATACAATAATGTGTTTGAAGAAATCAGCATATCCAAATCTTCCTTTAAGATTTATGACAATAACCCAGTATTGTAATTTATTAAAAAAAAATAATTTTAGAATTAATTATAAAGAGCAATTGATGCGTACATATTTTTCAGGTAAAGAAAAATTTTATTTTTTAGTCATAGAAGCATCAAAACTTTAAATAGTGAAAAGATTAGAGAACAAAAAAATTGCTATACTTGGCACATCACCAATAATGATATTGTTATATTTCAGGTTAAAAAAAAAAAATTTGGTTGATGTATTTGAGCATTCAAAAATAGGGGGTGCTTGGCGCATAGATAAATATAAAGAAAAATATTATTCAGCTCACAACAATGTGGTAGTAGCTTTGAACGACAATGAGGAAAAATATATAGAATTAATAAATAAAGAATTAGCTAGATTTGGTTGTAAAAAAACTAAACCTAAAGGAATGTATCAATTACTATCTGATTATATTCCAAAAAAAAAATATATTCATGATTTATCAAATTTTTATCTCAATTTTAAAGAAAATTGTAATTCCTTGAAAAAAAAAAAAATTACAAGTGTTAATGCTTGTTCTGACAAAGTATATTTAAACAACCTTAAATATGATCAAGTTTTCTTTCCAAGTTGTTTCGATGTAAATAAAATATCTATTAATAATTTAAATTTTAATGTAAAGCCCACTAAATCAATCAGTAGTCATCTTACTATTGTCTACAAAAAAACCAAGTTACCTAGTATTTCTTACACAGAAAATTTTGATAATGTGTTTGATAGGGCGCATTTTAGAGAAAATAGTAGGTATATTTTTTTTACTGGTAGAATAAGAAGAAATTATAAAAAATTACAATCTAGCCAATTAATAAAAATTTCTAATTTACTACAAAATACAACAAAGAATATTATTAAGATTAAAAAAAATAGATATTGCCACAACATAATAAAGGAAGATAACTTAAGAGATTTAAAATTAAGATTAAATCAAACAAAATTGAGTATAGTAGAGACCAAACAATTTGTTAAATCTTACAAATTATTAAATAAATTGAAATAAGCTCATACTTAATTATTTTAAATATTAATGAAGAAAATACTCATTACAAATAACTCGAGATTAGTCAGTTTAAATTATGATATTGTATATACAGACTCACCTTATGTTGTTGAAAATCATGGTAGGGCCTTATATTTAGATACATTATTAGACGACGAACTTCACAATAAGGTTGAAAATATATCTAAAAAAGGTCATTTGCTTGATAAAAAAATAATTGAGTATTTTTTTCCAAAGTACCAAAACAGAGATATAGGCTTAATTAATATCAGAAATGAATATACAAATATATTCATTAATATAATTAAACTTCACAATTTAATAGAACTTTATCCTGACGACAAAATTACCATAGGTATTACCTCACATGAATTGTATGATTATGCTAGTGTCAGGCCAGTAGAAAGATTTGTAAATGTTTATTATTGGATTGTAAAATTACTCAAGCTTAAAAATATAGAATTAGTCTGTAAAAATTTCAAGCAAGAAGAGCTCGATCCAAAGGATAAGCCAATTGACTCTTGGTTTTTAAGACTAATTAATTTAGATAAAAAAGTTTTGATTTTTAACTTAAAAAAAAAGTTTAAATTAATAAAGCCTAAGAGTAAAAAAATATACATATATAACAAAAATTCAATAATAAGGGAAATTGAACCATATCTTTATGATTCAGGAATTATACTTATTAGCATGCCTGAAATTAATATAACTAGTTCTAAAATTGGAAATATTTTAGATGAAGAAAAACTCAAAGATATTTTGGATAACATTTTTGAAAATAATAATTTAGAAAATATATTTAAATCAGTAATTTTTGAAATTTATAAAAAAATTATAAATCAAAACCTGAAAAGAGAAATATCTACAAAAAAATATATTTCAAAACTAGATAAATCAGTAGGTATAATTTTAACCAATGCATTAAATTCATTTGATAGGTTAATTTTTTCAAAACAATTGCAGGATGAAGGTTTTAAGCTTATTGAAGTTATGCATGGTATGGGAAAAAGTAATTTAAGAAAATCGGATATTATAAGTTATGAAAGTTCTGCAGTAGATATGGTACTTTGTTTTAATAAGTCAGAAGAAAAACTTTTTAAAGATTATGATTCTGAATCTTTAGTTTATCCCATATCAACGGTTCAACAAACAAAGAATATTAGAATCAAGAGTTTCCAAAGATTTTATGTAAATAGAATGTTAAAAATCTCCGATCAAAAAAATGTTTTCTATCCCTCATGTATTTATCCATTGAACAACATTACAACGTATGGATATAGGCAAACTGATAAATGGAATTATAAATTTGAAAAAAAAATGATTTTGCTTTTATCTAGAATAAACAAACGATCAATTTATAAAACTTATCCCAGTAGAGGTTTTATAGATATAAATCCCCTTATTCAATATGGAGAAAGTTTAGCTAATATTAAAGTGATATCTGAAAGATTTGATTTTCGTTATGTCAATACAATTGGAGACATTTTTATTCTTGGACATTTGGGAAGTGCAAGTACTGCAATGTGGATGTTGGGGCTAAATAGACCAATTATTTATTTACATACTAATAGATTTAGATACATAAATTCAAGTGCTCAAAATATAGTAAAAAAAACTTTTATTACACTGGATATAGACGAAGATGACTGGGAAGATAATTTAAAAGATCTATTAAATATGCCATATAAAGAGTTAGTAGAAATGTGGCAAGCTAAACAAATTTATAGAGATCAATATGATGAAGAGTGGTTAATGGGTATGAATTTACATGCTGGAAGATTGGGAGCAAAATTCATTTCAAATTTTTACTTAAATTCAAAAAATCAAATAAAAATTAAATAAAGTTTAATGCAAATTTTTAGAAAAGTCTTATTTTTACTAACAAATTATCAGCAAAAAAGAGCATTTATTTTATTATTAATGCTAACAGCAGTGGCTTTAATTGAGATGATAGGTATAGCTTCCATATTACCTTTTGTGACAGTCCTTACAAATCCAAGTTTAATTGAAACTAATTCCATCTTAAATAGAATGTTTCAAATTTCTAATAATTTTGGAGTTGAAAGTAATCTAGAGTTTCTTTTTGTTTTAGGTGTTGTCGTATTTGCATTTTTAATTATTTCAATAACTTTCAAAGTCCTAGCTCTTTATTTTCAAGTAAAATTTATTCAAAATCTTCAGCATGATATTGCTAAACGATTGGTAGTAAAATATTTAAGTCAGTCATACAGTTGGTTTTTAAGTCGCCATAGCGCTGATTTTGCTAAAACTATATTGTCAGAAGTGGATAACGTCTTGGGAAGTGTTGTTGCTCCATTGATAGAATTAATTGCTAAAAGCTTGATTACAATTGCAATCTTTGTGTTGTTGCTTGCGATAGATATTAAAACTTCCTTAATAGTTAGTTTTTTACTTGGATGCTCTTATGGGATTATTTATAAAATTTCTTCTGGTTATATTAGTAAACTAGGCAAAGATCGTTTAGAAAAAAATCAGCAATTATTTACTTCAATCAGTGATGCTTTTGGTGCATTGAAGGAAATTAAAGTAGGTGGTTTAGAGCAAGTTTATGTTAAGCGTTTTTCAGATCCAGCTCAAACAATAGCAAAAAATAATGCTTACTCAACTATTGTTAGAGATCTACCTCGTTACGTTCTTGAAGCTATGGCATTTGGAGGGATTATACTTTTGATACTTTATTTGATGATTCAGAAGGGTAGTTTTAATAATGCTTTACCGATCATCAGCTTATATGCATTTGCTGGTTATCGTCTAATGCCAGCATTACAACAGATTTATGCATCTTTTTCTAAATTTGCATTTATTGGTCCTTCACTAGATAAAATATATGATGATTTTAAAAGTCTAAAATCATCTGAAACTAAATATCCTAATAAGACTATAGAATTTAACAAAATAATTAATTTAAAAAATATAAATTTTACTTATCCAAATATGTCACAAACAGCACTTAAAAATCTTAGCTTGAGCATACCTGCCAATAGTACGGTAGGATTTGTGGGTGCTACTGGTAGTGGTAAAACTACGACTGTTGATATAATTCTTGGTTTACTTGAAGCTCAAAAAGGCAATTTAATTGTTGATGACAATATCATAACAAATCAAAACATAAATTCTTGGCAACGATATATTGGCTATGTCCCTCAACATATTTTTCTTTCTGATGATACTGTTGCTGCTAATATTGCTTTTGGAGTAGATCTAAAATATATAAATCAAGAGGATGTAGAAAAAGCAGCAAAAATTGCAAATTTACATGAATTTGTGACAGATGAACTCCCAAAAAAATATGAAACTAAAATTGGTGAACGTGGTGTTAGATTATCAGGTGGACAAAGACAACGAATAGGGATTGCTCGAGCCTTATACAATAAACCTAAATTATTAATTTTAGATGAAGCAACTAGTGCTTTAGATAATCAAACTGAAAAAGCAGTAATGGAAGCTGTAAACAATCTTAGTAAATCAATAACAATCATTATAATTGCTCATCGTTTAAATACTGTAAAAAATTGTGACAAAATTTTTTTATTAGAAAAAGGTCAGTTAAAAAATGAAGGAAAATTTGAGGAGTTGATTAATACTGATGAAAATTTCAGTATTAATGATAACAATAGATAAATAAAAATGTTTAAAAATTCTTCAATTCTAATTACAGGTGGAACGGGCTCATTTGGTCATAAATTTACTGAATTAACCTTAAAAAAATACAATCCCAAAAGGTTAATAATTTTTTCACGTGATGAGATGAAACAATGGGAAATGGCAAAACTATTTGAAGACGACAAAAGAATACGTTTTTTCATTGGAGATGTTCGTGATAAAGATCGACTTTATCGCGCTCTACATGATGTAGATTTTGTAGTGCATGCTGCAGCAACAAAAATTGTACCCACTGCAGAATATAATCCATTTGAGTGTATTAAAACTAATATTAATGGAGCAATGAATTTAATTGATGCTTGCATCGATCGAAGAGTAAAAAAAGTAGTAGCACTCTCAACTGATAAAGCAAGTAGTCCAATAAATCTTTATGGTGCGACTAAGTTAGCATCAGACAAATTATTTGTTGCAAGTAACTCAACCTATGCCAAAGGTGATAAAACCTCGTTTGCAGTTGTAAGATATGGTAACGTGATGGGATCAAGAGGCTCTATAATACCATTTTTTATGTCACTAAAAGATCAAGAAAAATTACCCATCACAGATGAACGTATGACACGCTTTATGATTTCACTTGATCAAGGAGTTGAATTAGTTTGGCAAGCTTTTGAAGATATGGTTGGGGGTGAAATTTATGTTAAAAAAATTCCATCTATGAAAATTACAGAAATTGCTAAGGTAATTGCACCAAAAATTAAACATAAAATTATAGGTATTCGACCTGGTGAAAAATTACATGAACAAATGATTAGTATTGAAGATAGTTATTCAACTTATGAGTATTCTAATTATTATAAAATTTTACCACAGATTAATAATTGGGGTAAAGATAGATTGAGAATAAAGAAGGGAAAAAAAGTTTCAGAAGGTTTTAACTATAGCAGTGATAACAATTCTCAATGGATGACACACCAAGAGCTTAAAGCATGGGTTAAATCAAATAAAAAAAAAATTGGCAATTTTTAGAAATAAATGGTTTCATTCTAATTATTTTAATCCTGTTAAAGTTCTCAAGTATATTATTATTGGGTTCATTAAATATATAAAAAATAATAAGTTATATAAGTTAAATAAAAATGTTAAAAATCGACCTCAAAAACTTATCAATAAATAATAACAAAATTAATAAAAAAAACCCCTTAATAATAAATATTACAAGTGATTGGACTCCACTTTCAGAAGAAATTTCAAATTTAATGATAAAAAGAAAAGAAAAATATTATGGAAATTTAGCAAATTATTTTGAAAAAGGAGATTTAAATATCACAAATATGGAGACAGTTATTGATGTTAAATTAAGAAAATTTAATAAAAGTGCTTTAAAATTTTTAAATAAGCCACAAGTTTTAAATTCGTTAAAAAGCATTAATACAAACTTAGTTTGTCTTGCAAACAATCATATTATGGATAATGGTGTCAAAGGTCTTAAGAACACAATTAAATATTTAACAAAATATAAAATAAATCATGTAGGCGCAGATTTTTCACAAAAACAGATATATAAACCATTTTTATTTAAAAAAAATGGACAAAAAATTGCAGTAATAAACACTTCTGAGGGAGAAGAGGCAAATGAAAAGTATAACAATCATATTGGATCTTCAGATATTGAGTCTTACCGAATTATTGATCAAATAAGGAGTTTTAAAAATAAAGGATTTTTGATAATATTAATTGCTCATGCAGGAGTTGAATATTTACCAACACCAGCACCATATATAAAAGAAATTTATCAAAATTTTGTGGATGAAGGAGCTGATTTAGTTGTGGGTCATCATCCCCATGTATCACAAGGATTAGAGATTTATAAAAATGTTCCAATATTTTATTCATTGGGAAATTTTACAATGTGGAAGAAAAATTTAAGAAAAAATTGTTATCATTCATTTTTTTTAAATATGGAAATTAATGATAATAAATTTTCTAGTATAAAATTAATACCATTTCAAATTAATAAAAATGGACTAGAATTAAGTTCTAAGCATGAGTTTAGTAAAAAAATGTTAGAGTTAAATAATTTTTTAGCTAAGAGTGATAAAATATGGAAAGCTTATCTGAATAGAAAAAATTTAAAAGCAGGTTCGTTTTCAGAAAACTTATCATTTTTCTACAATTTTGATGAATATAAAAATAGACTGTTAAATAAATACACAAATATATCAAAAAAATATTCAGATTTAGATTATTTAAAAAATGAAGCTAAAAAAGATTTAAATTATGAATATATTTTAGACAGATGGCAAATTAAGAAAAATAAAAATTTATTTTCATTATTTAAAAATATACTTAATCCTTTATATAAATTTTTAAAAGTTACAAAAAAAATATTAAAAAGTTTAAAAACAAAATTTTTTAGATGATACAAACCTTATTAAATTTTTTATATAAATATTTTTTGTTTATCAAAAATAAAAATGTAACATTAAATGGAAAATTAAAAATTAAAAATAAACCTTTGATTCATATCAAGGATGGCTCGTCATTAATTATAGGTGATAATACATTACTTAATTCTAAGAATACAAAATATCATGTAAATATGTTTGCACCTGTAAAAATTTATATAGATAGAATTGGCGCAAAAGTTAAGATTGGAAATAATACACGAATACATGGGAGTTGTTTGCATGCGTGTGAATCAATCGAAATAGGAGACAACAGTTTGATTGCAGCAAATTGTCAGATTTTTGATAACAGTGGTCACGAAACCTTTTTAGATGATCCAACGAAAAGAATTTTAACTAGCGGAATAGTAAAACCAATTAAAATTGGAAATAATTGTTGGATAGGCACATCAGTGATAATATTACCAGGTTCTATATTAGGTAACAATTGTATTGTTGCAGCTGGCTCAATTGTTAATGGCGAATTTACAGATGATAGTTTAATTGGAGGCAACCCAGCAAAATTTATTAAACTAGTAAAATGAATTATCTTTCTTTGCTAAATAAAGATTTAAATTTAACTCAAAGTATTAATTTTAATAATAAATATATCTCTATCAATAGAAAATGTAATTTAAAACATTGGAACTCATACTTTGATGCAAATAATAATATACAAATAATGATTTTAGGAAGACCGGTTATAGAAGTGCCAGAATGGCAGCAAATTCAAGAACTTGAAGAAAGTTATATTACAAAATTTTTGATTAAAAAATATGTTGAGCTTGAAATTGAAGATTTTTGCAATCAACTAAATGGAGCATTTAGCGTTTTGGTTATAGATTATAGATTTAATAAAATATTAATAATTACTGACAAACTTGGGATTTATCCAATTTATACCTATGGAACTAATCTAGAGGTCTTTCAATTCTCATCTAATTTTAATATTTTAGCAGATAATTTAAACAGTGAAATAAATATTGATTATGTTTCTTTAGCTGAATTTCTAAAAAAAGGATTTATTTATCATCCGAATACACAATATAAAGAAATTAAAACCATCGATAGTGGTTCTTATTACATTTTAGATTTTAATAAAAAAAATATAACAAAAAAAAAATATTTTAAACTTCAGTCACAACCTTCATATAATTTTAATTATTTGGTCAATAAACTCTCAAAAGCGTTAGAAAAATCTATAGAAAAAAGAACTTTAAAATATTTTGGTAAAAAGGGAGTTTTTTTGAGTGGTGGCATGGATTCTAGGGTGATTTTAGCAAATTCTGCTGATTCCACAACAGAAGCCATAACGCTTTATAATGTAGAGAATAACGAAACAAGATTATCAAAAAAAATTGCAAAATTACTTAAAAAAAAACTTTATTTAATAAAAAGAGAAAATAATTATTATTACAAATCTTTTGATGAGTCTATTAAAATCAATGGAAGTAGATGTTCACCTACTGATGATCATTTTTTAGGTTTAAAAAATAATGAAATAATTAAAAAATACGATACAGTTTTAACTGGTTGTTATGCAGATTGGTTATTTAAGGGAATAGCTCTTGATAGAAAGCAATTTTCTTTTTTAGATAAAAAAATACCATTATATAGTTTAAAAAATTTTAATTATAATTTTTTTTCAAGAAGAACTCTGCTAGATAAAAAATATGAAAAATTGATTAAAGAAAGAGAAGATATTATTTTTCTTGATAAAGAAAATCATATTAAGAATGAAATTGTAAGAATATTTCCCTTATTTCAGGAGGAAACTGCAGCAACAAGATTAACATTGCAGCAATTATTTCCTTGGGATTCTATTTTTTCAGATAATGATCTAATAGAAGTTTACCAACAAATGCCTGCTAAATATAAAATAAATTCGGAAGTTTATGACAAAGCAGTATCCTTAATATTGAATAAAGTAAAAAATGTACCACATTCAGGTAAAAAACATAAAATTGGAATTAATAAGTATTATGGGGTTTTGATTTATTTTATTAAAGTTACGATAGATAAAATACTTAAATTATTAAGAATTAAAAAAGTGAATTTAATAACTGGTGATGCTTCCTGGATGAGCTCAAAAAAATATGCTACTGACAAAGAATTTATATTACTTTGGAATAACATAAAAAACTTTAGATTATTTAAAGATATGTTGAATGATAAAGAGTTAGATTTTGAGAAAATTTTAAAAAATGATACAAAATTAATTTTTAAATGTATTGTGTTAGATAAATTTATATCTCAAAAAAAACCAAATAAAAAACTATAGAACAAAACTGTAATAAAAACTCATAAATAAAACTATTAATTAATGATTAATATATTTAGAAATATTCTTAAAAAAAACTATTTTTTTATAATTCTAAAAAAAATTATTAAAAGATTTGAAAAAAATACTTCTATTGAGGCAAAACAATGGGCAATTTCAAACACAAATCAAACTTTAGAAGAATTTTGCTGTTCTCTTGATTCATTATTATTTAATAAAATTGAAGTAGATATTAAACAAATTGAAGAGATAGCAATAAATAAACTTTCAAAATTAAAAGTTTCACTTGGAGGTGGTGGTAATTATATTCTTTTATATTTTTTAATATTGAAATTTAAGCCATTAAATATTGTTGAAACAGGTGTAGCAGCAGGTTGGACGAGTTTATTTATTTTAAGAGCCTTACAAAAAAATGGTAAAGGCTTTCTTTATTCAAGTGATTTTCCATACTTCAGGCTTAAAAACCCTGAGCAGTACATTGGTTATTTGGCTAAAAATGAAGCTAATAAAGACAATTGGTTTTTAGATATTAGAGGAGATGATATAGCACTCCCTGAAATTGTCAGTAAATTAAGAAATAATTCTATAGATATATTTCATTACGATAGTGACAAATCCTATTCTGGAAGATCTAATGCTTTAAAAATTTTGAATTCAAAAATAAACTCCAAAACAATAATTATTTTTGATGATATACAAAACAATTTACATTTTAAGAATTTTGTAGAAAAAAATAAAAAAGAATTTTGTGTGCTTGAATTTGAAGGGAAGTTTATTGGTATCATTGGTTATAAATTAGTGTAAGTTTTTAAAATATAATATGAAAATACTAGTGATTAGTAGCAAATATCAGCCAGAATATTCAGGTTCTGGGTTAAGAGCACACAACACTTATCAAAGACTTAAAAAAAGTTACGATATAAATTTCGATTTATTAACAAATTCTATTAATCATCAAGGTAATAAAAAATATAAATATGATGGAGTAGAAGTAACCAGAATATCACCACCATTTAAGATACCTCTTAAAAGGTCTGTATGGCGATTTATATTAATTGGACTAGGTATATTTTGGGAGATTTACTTCTGCTATAAGTTTATACGAAAAAAAATAAATCAATATGATTTACTTCATACATTTGGCAATACTTGGTCTATTGGCTTCCTAAGTTGGTATTTTGCAAAAAAAAATAAACCAATTATTAGAGAATTATGTAATGAAATGTCAAATCCACTTTATCCGATACAAGTTCAAAACTACATGAAAACCATATTTAAAAAAGAAAATACTATGATAGTTGCAATTTCAAAACGATTAGATGACTTAGCCAAAAAATTTGATATAAAAAACATTTGGTGTAGGCCCAATCCAGTTAATGAAAATAAATTTTTTGTAGATTATAAAAAAAAATATTTACTTAGACAAAAATTAACAAAATTTAATCAAAATGATATTGTTTTAAGTTTAATTGCAAATTTTATTGATAGAAAAAATCAACTATTTGTAATTGATGTATTAAAGTTACTACCAAAAGAATTTAAATTGATTTTAGCAGGTCCTTTAAAAGATGAAAATGATGATTATTTGTATCAAATAAAAAAAAAAATAAATAATCTTCAATTAAGTGACAGAATTCATATTCAAATAGGATTTATATCTAATTTTGATGAATATTTAAAGTGTAGTGATGTTTTTTTATTTCCATCAAAAGCTGAAGGTTTGGGAACACCTATATTAGAGTCTCAAGCATGTGGGGTACCTGTAGTTAGTAATTTTATAGAAAATATTACTGATACTATTATTAAAGAAAATAAAGGTGGTTATTTTTTAGATTTAGATTCAAAAAGATGGGCCAGAGCAATCCAAAATGTTATAAAAATACCTAAAGATATATTAATAGATAATGCTAATTATATTAATAATATAAGTTCATCTAAAATTATAGATGCAGAATATTTTAAAAAGATTAAAAAATTAATTCATAATGAAAGTTAATATTCGAATAAAATTATTTTTAATAAATATTAGAAATTAGTTGTATCATATGCCTAAATATAAATTTGTAGTAAATAAATATTTAACAAATAATTTCCAAAAAAACTATTGGTGGTACATTGCCTAAAAAAATTATTCA
>Ga0209533_1002686_pt1 | contig 16012 bp, 19 predicted proteins | sample COG_04_FD_184748 | JGI IMG/M metagenome (GOLD analysis project Ga0209533, IMG submission 184748) | Pelagic Microbial community sample from North Sea - COGITO 998_met_04 (SPAdes) (version 2) | ecosystem: Environmental > Aquatic > Marine > Neritic zone/Coastal water | place: Helgoland, sampling...
CCTTTCCCTTTCGCTTTCTGAGTTGTCGGTGGTGGCGATGACATTTATCTACTGTATTTCATTCTTATAAAAATTAGTTTGCAAAGTACATCTCTATGAATTTCTTACCTAAAACGTCATCGACATGCTTGACATTATCAGATGACTTCTTACTGCAGTCAAGCTTTCTAATGAAACTACCCGTAATATGCTGTTTACCCAACATCTTACTTAGCGTGAATATTATGTTTCTTTCAGTTTAAGACCTTGAACAAATTCTTCCATACCCTGAATGACACAAGCAGCATCGGATTCAGTCTTAAAGACTTGGTTATACTCTGATATAGACTTGTCTGGGGTGTAGCGTTCTGACGGATTAGGATGCATCCCCCATAGAAATACTTCCATTAGATGTCCAAAAACCCAGTTCTTTGTGTACCCAGTGCTATGCCAAGTCTGCATCAACCTTATATACATGACATTTAGCGAGTAGTTGTCCCAGGTCTTCCAAAAAGTCAATAGATGAGATATCACTTCATCTCGTGGCATGTCCAAGAACTTCAAAAAAAAACGATAGCAGTCAGCAGCCCAAAGATTCTTAAATTCACTAGTGAAGTCGTCTAGAGCTAGGTTGCTATTTGTAATAGCATTTGCGAATAACTTTATTTCATTCTCTGATGGATACGAATTGACATGCAGAAGGTATGCTATATACTGTATCTCTGGAGCCCAGATGAAGTATTCTGGTGAGAATGTATAGAACTTCTCCTTCCACCGTGCTGGAGAGAGCTGCTCCATATCAATAGCTATCCCAAAGTCTATTACAACTGGCAAATGGTAGACAGCATCATATAGGATGTTTTCAGCCTTCAAATCCATATGAAAAACACCTATCTCAGCAAGTTTGTTAAGGCTCCGAAGTAGCAATGAATAGGAATGAAGGAGAGCATAAATATCTTCTTTTCGCTGAAGAGCTGCCTTGGCAACCTTCTGCATAGACACGTTAGGTATATAGTCGAATGTCATCAAAAGAAGTTTTTGTTCGTGGGAGAGAAGGGGGCATTGTTTCATCACATTTTTAGAAATAACAGACCGGGACACCTCACAAGAAGAAACCGCTGCACCAAAAAAACGCTGATAGTTCGGAATCGCTCGGACTAGTTTGGCTATAGTAAGTTCATTATAAGCGGCTCCATCAGCCGCTTGAATCTTAGTGACCCGGTTTGAATCAGGTTCACTCTTTCCATTACATCCCAATGAAGGCTTAAATACACACCCATAGCCGCCTGCAGCAAGGAGTGTTGAGTCCATAATCTGAAATAGGTGCGGACTTTAACTTGAAGCTACTGCGGTTAATCAGTACGCGAAGCATTCCGGTTAGACACTTGATCTAACTTCTTAACAATCATGTTATAACGATTTTTATACGTCTTTTTCAGCTTCAAAAGGATCTCATTATCCGAAAGACCAGCATGGGTCCGTAGTCGATGTGCTTCAGATGTTAGCAGCGGCATTAGATGTGTATGTGTAGCAATATATTGAGAATAGAGAGTCGCTGGTGATAGAGAAGCATGTATAGTTTCTCGTAGATGCAAATCCATGCTACCGAGTATAACCGGAGAGAGTGATATATATTGTTTTGCGTTTGGCTTCCGTGGGGGAGGAAGAGATGGGTGATCTAGAGCAGGTGGCTTCTTCTTGAAGTAGTACCGAGCAGAACGATATAGCTTGGCGACAACATCACCTGTGTAGCCGTCTATAACAAGACGTTCTTCCTCTCCAGAGATCAAGAGTTCATTCGTCATACACCAGATCTCCCACTTTGTCTTGAATTCTTTTGAAGGCAAGTCTGCATGAAGTCGAGCAAATGGTAGCAACTTTTCAAGAACATTATGTCCGATCTTATGACGGTAAACACGAGGCATAATAGATATACTAAATCATATTAAAGTATTGTACAATCAATTTTGTCACGATTGAGCATATGCTAACAATTTACTCTCGTGCAATTCTCCTCCCTTGCAATAACTATTTACAATGCTTAACCCTAGACAAGATACCTCAAGGACCTTTGGCTCATCGAGTACGTCAAGTACGTTCTCTCCCCCTCTCGCAATTTCAAAGATTTAACAAATGTCACCAAACGTGCGTTTATCTCATAGAAGGACATGGGTGTCATGAGTGGCTCGGACCCACCGATCTACCTGAGCTTTTACAATGGATGCTTCAGAATGATTACGTTATACAATCACAGCTAACAAAGATACTAATATCACAAATGACAGATGTAGTAGGTTCATTCGAATATATAGATAGGTATTATCGCCCCTTAGAACAGGATGAGCACCTTCAAGAGAAAAACAAGGCGCTTGAAAAAAGGAGGACTAACACGCCGGCTGCGGTACCTCCGTGGTGGAGCCAGCGATAACAATAACCAAGATATTGTTAATATGGTAAAAAATCATGTTTCATCACACTATAAGAACATTGCTGACAAGATATTTGGTGACTCAGGTAATCTAGCAAGTGGGTATTCTGGAGCAAGTAACGCTCTCAAAGAATACTCACAAGGCAACCTCATTGCCAACATTGCAGCTCAAAAGGGCATCACTATAGAGTCTATGAACAAGAAAGTCGCAGCTGTCACCAATCTCATTGCAAAACTCATGCAGGATCCCAAAGTACAAGACGCTGTAGCTAACGTTGATGCTTCAGCTGTCGGGATGGGTGCGACCCTTATTAAAAAACTTGAACCAATCATTCTGAATACTTCACTAAAAGCAGGAGGTGAACTTTCAACAGCGGGAATACAATCCATAGAAGGAATAATTGATGTTATACCTGTTGTTGACGATGTTGAAGGCTTGGGGCAACTATTCTATTCTGTTACCAAGTTTGCAGCGGCGGGTATGACTACTGCATCGTCATTTGCAGACACATTGACCGTTATTATGGAAACAGTAAGTGGGAAGGGATTAGAACTAGCCAAACGTATTAATAATGCAATTACTTCTGCCTCGAACGCCATACCAACACCTAATGTAGTCAAACGTATTAATACGGCTGTTACTTCTGCTTCAAACAACACACAACCATCTAATGTAGTCAAACGTATTAATACGGCTCCTTCAAACAACACATACACATCAAAACTACAAAGTGGATCAGGTAAACATAAGAAATCTCGACATAAGAAATCTCGACATAAGAAATCTCGTCATAAGAAATCTCGTCATAAGAAATCTCGTCATAAGAAGTGAACTAATTACTGGTAGCGAATCCTGCTCGCCGCCTCATTGTTGCAAAAAGCTTGTAGTCAACTTCAGCATGTTTCGCCGCCGCCTGCTCTAATGTCCGAAACCGATCCAGTCTACCTTGGCGGACATGCACATTGTCTACACATGTCGACAAGGTCTTACCGTCATCACTCTCTGTTGTAGATTCAGTCTCTTCAGTATCCGTTACCATAGACTGTACCGCATATAGACCCGCACACCTATTTTCAGTAACGAACTTACGAGCAGTGGTTTGTAATACTTCCCACTTCGGTGTACTGTTACACCAGTAGATAAATGCTGATGACTCAGAACTGTACATCATTACAATATACTCGGATACACCATCTCCAGGATCATAGTGGTCGATACAAAAAGCACCGTCAGTAGTAGCAGTGACATCATGATTCGCCTCTTCTATCGGATAAAGAATAATCGGTTCCGGTTCCGGTTCTGGTTCTGGTTCCGGTTCTGGTTCTTCATCATCAAACATAGGTCCTTGTTCAACACTGTCAGTGATTCGGCTCCCAGTAAGAAACAGAAAGTACCCCAACGATGCTACAGTATATACCTTCAAAAGGTTACATAAAAAATTATCAGCTATATATTGGCTGCATTGAGCACTGTCAACAACACTACACAAATCTTCCATTGTTAGTATTACGTGTATTTGTTTAACTTGATTTGCGAGTTTTCAATAGATCACACACCACATCACTGAGATCATTGGTGGTGTGAAGCTCATAGTTCGAATGATCTGGGTGTAAGAGAACCAAGCTAGTGTGTACCACTTTCTTGCCATAATGTGTCTCCAAGATGTATTTGTAAAGGGCAAGTTGGAGAGAGTAATGCCAGTAGTTGGAATCCATGATCGCACTACACGGTTCAGTTATACCCATTTTCCGTCCATACGATGTCCGGCGAATTGCCTTGACTCGCTTCCAATCATAGATAGCAATGTTACCATCTGGTGTCTGAAAACACATGTCAATTGTACCTGCAAGTCTGTGAGGTACATCATAAACAGTCCACTCAGTTCGGTAAGGAACGAGCCCCTGTTGTTTTCGCCACTCTTCAAATTTCATGAAATATTGATACTCTATTGAGTCATTCGTAACTGTCTTGCCATTGTAGAAATCCTCTATATCATTGTGAAGTTGTGTGCCCTGTGCAGACGCAGAATTCCCAGATTCGGACCATTGTTCCTTGATTGCCTCACGAGTCATACCATAGTATGGACTCTTCGACCATGATGGACGATTCATCATACCATCGATGACAACATCAGCATCAAATGCCGTAAACTGATTATGAACCAATCGCGTCACAGAGATTGTAGTTGGACAACCAGCCACCTTATAAGTATGTCCGGTTGGTTGGAACTCAATGTTATCATCATTCTGATGCGGGTATTTCTCAGCAAGACTCATATTTGTACATCTAATCATGTACTCTATCATCAATCAATTTGACATACCCAAGGTATAGATTGTAACTTGCCAAAATTGATATGATCATGTTCCTTATTACCATTGAACACAAAAATGATCGCACTAACACAACTGCTCTATGAAGTTAGTGAGGCAGAACTGTCTCTAATGATGGCAATAGTCAAGACTGGTGGAGTTCAAGAAGCCCTCTTTTGGGCAGGAGAACTCCACAGCAGTGGTTTGCATGATCGTACATGGAAAGTACTATGGTATATTTACTATGACTTCTATGCCATACATCACCCATCGCTTGGACAATATATACAGGTATTCCACGAGGAATATACAGATATTCCTTCACTCGAACCACTTGCTCATGCTGTCTACAATCTAGCCATTCGTGGACCTCGTACAGAGATATTTGAGGCTCGTATCCATATGCAACAGCATTGTCAATTACCGAGTCGCAGTTTCAAAGATCTTACTGAACTCTGGACACATGGTACACTCCTTGAGATTGGTGCATACCTCCGTTCAACTGATGTTCCCACATCCACCCTCATTAAAAGTATACACTTTGCCTTTCCAGCAAGGTGTATACCACCTACCACACATATTATGGTCCCCAAAGAAATGACTATCCTTGCAGCTGTTGGAAGTGCCCGACTGCCACCAGGCGAGCATGCACGAACACTTCTCATGGTAGACGCCCCAGAAGAGGTTATTGATGCAATGTCTGATATAGGCTCATTCGAAGATACCAGCGACTATCACTATCTCGCTGATAGGCGCGTATGGGGCACATCAAAACGTCTTGGTTGTTTTCAGCTCCCTCGGTACAAACTAGACAAACCTCTTACTGAACATCTGTGGTATCATTGGGAGTATTATGCTTGCCAGACGCCGCTTTGGAGGAAGAGATTCGCTCAGTATAATGGTATACCTAACCCGGTAACACTTGAAGTCGACTTCCCAAATGAAGATGCTGAAGAGGTGTTCTTCCGGACTTGGAATGTGCTCCCAGATGAACAGTCTAAACGCGTCCAGGAGCTAGCCAGCGGACAGATCGTCATGGTTCCGTATACTCGCTGGTTCCGCGAGACCTTTAACAAGTCCGCATGCATCACCCCAAATAATAAGATTGTCTATATATCCGAAAATTGAATGTACATACATCCCTCATGTCTCTCTATAACTTATACCATGCCAACAAATCAGAAACGTAAAGGACCAGGCAAGCGTAAGCGAGCTCAGCAACCAAAACAAAATTCGTATGCAACTGCCCGGGTACCATCAGAAAATGGAGAGATGTTCGCCGTAGTGACAAAGTTCTTTGGTGGATCAAATGTCGAAGTTATGTGCTATGATGGAAAAGAGCGGTTATGCATCATTCGGCGAAAATTCCGCGGACGACACAAGCGATCTAATGAGGTCACGACTGGTTCGCTAATTCTTGTTGGACTTTACGAATGGCAGTCAGCTTCTACTAGCCGTGATAAACGTGATAAATGTGATCTCCTATGCGTTTACAGCAATGAACAAACACGTACATTCAGCAAGGAAGGACGGTTGGCTCCTGCACTACTCGCTCTTCTTGGGGCATCTACAGGCACTTCTATCGGTAATACAGATGACCACTTTGAGTTTATCAATGAATCGCCTAACGATACAGAATTTAGCGGATTGAATAGAAGTGATAGTGATACTGATAGTGATAGTGATAGTGATAGTGATAGTGAACGGAAAACACCACCTGTTAATACGATCATGGATGCAGGTGCCCATGTGTCTGCTGAAGACATCTAATCTAGGTCATGTCTAGTGATGCCATAAGTGCCATCTGTAATGCCATTTCTTCTTCTCTCTCCACAGTCCTCTGTATAGTATCATTAATCAAGGATTCAAGAGATAGCGGTAAACTAAAAGACAGATTATCCTCAGGTTCAACAATTGGAGGTTCATATCGTATTTCTTTGCTGACCAAGGATTTTCTACAAACAGGACATTCCGCACTTTCTGTATTCAACCAATGCATAATAGAGTGACGTTCAAATGTATGACCACAAGGAAGAGTCGCTATTTGGTCTCCATCTTCGAGAAGAGCCTGAGCAAAACAACAGGTAATTTCTTGTCCATCTTCGACGACATCATATTTAATTCCATTCTCTTTGCTGTCATCAAGTACAGTCTTAAATGGTGTCTCATCATTCATACTCTGTTGAAGGATGTTTTCAAACCCCTGTTCGCTGAATGGATTTGGTTCCAGTAGTTCGTTAGGTAGTTGTAAATCAGACAAAGATGTAGACTGAAAGAATAGATTATCACTTGGGATTAAGACTGTCGGTTGATCCTGGTTCATATCATATATAGATGTTACCCTCTGAAGAAACTCAGTAAATGACGTAGCCATATCTTCGATATCGGGATAATGGGTGTCATCCGGGGATTCGGGAGGAATAGGCGATTCTGACATTCTTAAGATACTGACGGAAGATAAAAAGATGCGTCAGTATCAATTTATAGTAAATAGTTTTGACAGGACTGTATAGGATTACATTAGTGGGAAAGTCTGATTAAACTTTGCATCAAGGCATGCAAGTCGGACATGGTCCATCATATCAAGGAACATCTTCTCAGGTGTATATTCATTCAATGCTTCGATGCCCTTACCTTCAAATGCATTCAGAATAGCAGCACTATATCCGGATATCATTGTTGCATTGGGTGTGTTCGTCATAGCCGGGAAACCATCTGTCTTCCGTAAGTTCCACCAAACAACATGAGGAACCTGATATCCTGCATCCGTCCACATAGTTGTCACCGCAGCCTGAGCAGTATCATCCCACCCGCCCCCTCTCCCCCAACCACCACCGTGACTATTTTCTTCAAGGAGACTTCCATCAATCTGCATATCAGACAGTACAGTGAGAACAACCTGTCCAGCCTCTTCAGGCAAAACCTTAGCAGACTTTAAAGCATCCAGGATAAGTCCAAATGCTGCCCGAAGGTCAGTACTGCCTCCCCAGTTGGAATTACTATGTACAGTCTTCACCTTTTTAACAAAATCATCACCACAACTAGTGAGGTCGAACCAAGAAGGGTTAGAAGAGAATGTTAGAGCTCGGTTGCGGAAAGCTGGGTGGGCATGCTCACTAATACGAATCCCGGTACCGATAGCAGAGTACATAGGTATACTGTCGTCGTTATTCATTGAATCAGATACATCAATCAGTGCAAGCATCATACCTGTGCTTGTCGCACCCTCACTATTTGCTACCCACTGTCCATTGATTCGGGCACATTCCGTCTCGTCATCTGCAGACACCTCGCAAGCATCCTTTGCAAGTTGATATGTATTTAGCGTCTTGCCTCGTGTGGTCGCTTCACCTTTAGAGACAGCATCCATATGTTCGGTATAGTTTGTAGCACACTGAATCCGGTGATCCTCCTCTGTACGAACGGTTCCATCCTTTTCCAGATTCCGCCAGGCTTTGGGATGACGACGAAGTGTGCATCCCGTCACATTATACTTACCAACCGTACCATCTGCCCCCCGACCAAAGGAGATCTGATCCCAGATCCCATCACCCTTCCGACCAGCTGACATCGCAATCTCAACAGTTCCCAAATGCTTATTGATAGGAGCATAAATCCTGTGAAGCTCACCTCTGGACTTCCGCCGGGCAGCAGTATTAGACTCTAAAGACGTTGCTGTCTTAAAGTATGGGAACATTAAGTCAGCAAGGCGGTAATACTGCCACGTGTATGCACCATACTTGGTACGCTTGCCATCAGGAGTATTAACAGTCCGTTTGTTTTCCTTTGGCATCCAGCGGACCGCGAGACTGCATTTAGCCTCTCCATCCTTTGAACCCTTGAGAGTAGCACTATCGACACTAATCTGTTCGCTCATAAGCGTAAGGGCGTAGTCAATGAGGGGGTGACTCTCAGAACCACTGAATTCCTTGATGGCATTGCAGAAGTACTTGATGTCGCTCCAGCTACCAAACTGCATACCAGCACCTCGTTCTCCTGCAGAAGTTAGTGGATATACTAGAGAATACAGTGCATCGCAAGCTAGCGTCATGTTGAATTGTGAATATTCCCAGATAAATGCGTATGCGATCTGACGTTCACCCTTACCAGCCTCAATATCTCGCGTATGTCCAATGAGTTTGAATAGGATACGAGCAAGCTCACGGTCAACTGGAGGGTATGGCGTCCCTTCCCATGAATCTTGGGGTTGTGGACCGAATGCTGTCTGAAGAAGCTGCTTATATCGTCGACGTTCATCCACAGTTTCAGATGCACTAGTGCATCTGGTGAGCTGGAAGTAGAGCTGTACAAGGGTACTTATACCCTTGCTGTGTGTCCAAGTATATTCGGGATTTCCGTTCTCACCAAGCTGCATTGGGGTATGGGCATCAAGTGCTGCGGCAAAGGCGGACATGGTACGATAATTCCATCCTACAGCTCTAAACCCTTTCAATTTTTGCATTCATAGGCTTCTTGCGGGTACGACGAGAACCCACATGTGAAATCAGGTGTCGCTTTGTCATACAAATACGTGGTTTCTTCCTTGCAATGATTAGTAAGCAATCTAACTTTGCCAGACCATACACCGTCTCAGGCCATGCGATAACATCAGTAACACCAACCGACTCTATTTTAGGATCAACAGTACCATTAGTGGTCATCGTACTAACAGTAACAAACTTGTACTGCGGCATATTCTCACAAGCATCCTGCACTACTTGCTCAACATCAATCACATTGTTTACAAGTGGTATTCGTCTCTTCTGTACTCTGTCAATACGACGACCAACACTGAATATAGTAATCACATCAATCGTAGAAGGAATACACGTAGCAAAAAGATCGGGTTGTCCACTTTCTCTAGCGTCAAAGCTTGTTTCGAGAACCCACTCCGGAACAGAATCTATTACTTGGCATTCCTCATCTACAATACCCTCCATTTTGCTCTGCTACCCTACTTTTAAGAATGATATTGAACACACATATATTCAATATCAATGCTGCCTCCCGTAATACTAAATGAACGCTAATATGATGCTCATTAATGTTGTGTATGAATGGAATACATGAAAAGATTGCTGTTGGGAAACATAACTAATAGTCTGATGTTTCTAAGTCATCTGGGAAAATTGAAGTCCTGGAATAGTTGTATCCCTTCAAACACAACCATGACCTCAATCAATAACAACCCTGTACCTGTCCGTCTCTGCCGTGCATGCTGGACCACACATAATGTAGATACTACTGGTATTCGTTCTATCGAGCTTGAAGAGTGGTACTGCAGCAATTCATGCCGCCAGGTTCGCCGATTCAAGCTTGGTCTCACAGAGATAAACTCTGGCGTTGGTCGGGACATCATAAGAATGATAGACAGACACTACCAGCATGATCTCCTTAACATTCGCCGTAATAAGGTTATTGAACGATTCCAGAATAATGAGGAACGTGCCATCATTGAAGTCATTTCCCGTGACAATGAGTCCGCCGAGTAAAGCCTACCCAAATATCCAACGTACTAGTATGTTGGATATCATACAACCATCGCCGGGACAATATGTTATCAAGTCTACCCCAAGCCCCCTATGGTCATGCTTTGTTCTATCCTCCAAAGTACATAACACTTCTGACAGCTCCACAATCTCTTTTTCTGCCTCACGTGTAGAAACATTCAAACAGTACATGGTTCGTAACCAAGAAATGTCATATCAAGATGCATATCGTCTTATCATCGGACTTCACCATCAGCTTGTTGAACTCAACAAACATCACATGACTATCCCTATTTTCGCTCCACTTGGAATCATTCTAGTCGACGGTCGTGGTTATATTGCTGACCCCTCTCTTGTGTCTACTCTAGAGAATGACAAGGTCCATATCAAAGAACTTCCATCTGATACACCCTTCATTCCACCAGAACTTCAAAAAAGTTCTAAGAGTGGCTGGACAGTCAATAATCATATTTCACTCTACACACTTGCCGCACTATGCGGTGCTGCCATGTTCCCTAACTGGAAAGACGATGCCAACTATAGTGAGATGGTATCATACTTATCACCCATTAAAAACACATCTCTCTATTGGTGTCTTCTACGATGCTTAGAAAATAACGCTACTGATCGTGTTTTTTTGTTTGTTTAGAGTAACATGCAAAGCATCACCGAAAACCTTCTATACAATATTAGTCTCCGTGGTGTAAGCACTATTGATATCAATAGTTCTACGTCACAAAGTAGTGCTCTTGGTTCAATAACATCCTCTGGTATCACACCTATTACTGTTAAAAAACAACAGTTCCCACCAAAACATTATGTTGTTACCGAAGAATGCTACTCCCCTGCCATTAATATAATAGATGGTAACATACCTGACCACTTTATTCACCTCTCAAACAGAGACTTTGTACAAGGTACTTACCGGATCACCAGTCCTGGTCGCTACCTACTCACAGAGGATATAGTGTTCTCTCCAAACCCACGAAAAAACGGAGTCCCAACTGAAGCTCAACGAACAGGACACTATGCTAATAGAGCCTATCACATGGGGTTCTTTACAGCTATCACAGTAGAATGCGATAATGTACTTATAGATCTCCAGGGTTTCACTCTTGAACAGAGCAGCCTCCATCAGAAACAACAACGGTTCTATTCAAATATCGAACTTAGCAGTTCTCCATTCCCAGCTGGTACCGGACCTTCAAACTTCGGCTCACCTACACAACCGTGTACAAATGTTATTGTAAGAAATGGTGTCCTTGGTAGATCCGCACATCACGGGATACATGGTAATAATGCTACTAATGTTATTATTGAAAGATTGGAAATACGCGATGCAGAAGTCGCAGCCATATCCCTCAACGGCTGCAAACACCTTCTCATTAGACATAACATAATCAATCATATAGGAAGATCGAACTTCAACTCCAAGCTCTCTCAAGCAACATTCGCTCTACCCTTTCTCGAGAAGATAGAGAGACACAGCCAAAAAGCACCATTCATGAGGACCGGTAAGAATATCACTGTACAAGATGTGGCAGATACCCTCCGAGATGCTATACACAAAGCAAAGGGCCAATCCAGAAATATTCCAGAGTTCATGAAATCTCAAGACGGATTATCAGATGCCAATATCTACGGTATGGTAATTGCAGGACCAGGAATACACATTGGGTCAGCAAAGCATACCCCAAAAGGTAATTCCAATAGTCATATTTTTATTCATGATGTAAAAATCACGGACTTGGTTTCAACGCCAAAGGAATGGCCAGCATACTCTTGTTTTGAACCACCAACCGAGAACCCACAGACATATGGTGGTGGTGCACCCAGAACGATTGGTCCTGTTGGTGATGTATTCGACATTACCAGAGTCACCAACAATCAAGGCCGTTATCATGGTGATCCTCTATCGGATGCTCAACTAGTGATTGCTATGTATGGCAAAGTTGGAGAGAAAGGGAAGACAAATATATGTCATCATATCATCGATTGGTCTCAGGGCAGAACCTCATTGGGTGACTATCAAACAGTGTCGGGTGGTGATTCTATGGGTCATACAATGAAAGGAAGCATAGGTATATTCTTACCCCAATTGCAAAATGCTAAGATAACCAATGTGCAAATACAGAATCTTGTTAACAATGGAGATACAGATGTCGGTGGGGCGGCATACGGAATAGTTGTAGGATGTAAGTAATTGTCTATACAAAAAGCATAATGACTTCAAGAGCAGTCCGCGAGGCAAAACGTACAGCTATAACTGACAACAGACGCAATTGTCCCAACCAAAAGTACTGCGGACAATCTATTCCTGGGCGAAGACAACCTAATCAAGCTTCTTCATCCCCAACAGCTCATGCTATGTATCTCTCAAATACGCCTTCAACAGGACTTACTCAATCCATAAGAATCACACCCCCTTCTGGTTATAGCAACACCGTATGTTGTGGCGATGGCAGTCCTGGGAGAGATATTCCGAAGATTAAACCTCCTGTTGTTGCAGGTGGCGTCAGCAGCGGTGGTCAAATCAACCACATACAATCTTCATTATACCGTGGGAGAGGAACATTACCAAAGCGTAACTGGCAACCATCACAGCTCTCCTCCTGGAGAATGTCTCCTGCACCCAATCGCATGCAAAGAATCGGAAATGTTCGTCCTCCACCACCCGCACCTATACAACAGATTGTATCTAAACGTCAACCCACTATCACTGCATCCGAGCATATTACATCTATTAAAGATAAAGTCGTAGAATGTATCGATTCAGAAGCCAAAAAGGATAACTGCACTGCAGATACAGTGATATCATACAATGGTTTTAGGAAGATGACTTGCAAAACCACACTTCATTGTGATAGACCTCCTCAAAAGAAGGATTTTGCCGGAACTGGCTTACAACGCTACACTACCGCAGACATACCTCTTCTTATTAAGTGCACACCACCTTCAACCAACTGCAAAGATAAAGGATAGAGAGAATGGTGTCGTTCTATATGTAATAATGGTACGAGTATTGTACATCAAATGTCCGGATGATGAACTAAAGGATCTCTATATTTCGAATACATCACATATCAAACCTTCTGTCGCCAGAGCAGAGAGAACAGACTCCAGTGAACACTGGGTATATAGCCCTCGTGACACTGGGATTGACCTATTCACACCAATTGCAAACGTAGTACCTGCATCAGTGACTATAAAGGTAGATCTTGGAATCGCAGTAGCCGCATATGAAGAAACAGAGACATACCCCAATGATGTACAACAAGTAACCTCATCAACATCAAAACCAATAGCCCTTTTCCTGATTGTCAGATCCAGTACAGGAACGAAAACACCGCTCCGTCAGGCTAATGCACCTGGTCTGATTGATCAGGGATATCGCGGAAATCTTATGGCCGCAGTAGACAACATCCATACGGTATCATTTACAGCTGAAATGCACTCGCGTCTTTTTCAGTTGATGTGTTGTGATGGTGTGCCATTTGATGAGGTGCGATTTGTCGATAACCTTGATGCAACTGACCGCGGAATCGGCGGATTCGGGTCAACTGGACAATAAGAATGTCCAACAACTTTAAGCATGGTACCACCTCCACTGTCTGAAAGAGAGCCGCTACTTGCTTCGGATACTGTGATTAGAGTATCAAATGGGGCTTTTAGTAATATCCAGACCGGGATTGCTGACCAAGAGAGTGATAGTAATAGATCGCTGTCCAGCACTGACATAGGATTCCGCGAATGTAGTTCTAAACTATTTCGCAAACTGACTTACCGTGATGTTGAAAGCGAAGTAAATGAACATTACTATGATAAGGAGGACTATTACTCATCTTCTCTCGATATCCTTGCATCGTACCTGAAGGGACAAAAAATCATCTACATGGAATCTCATGCATTCTGCCAGAAGCGTCTAAACTACCTAATGTTTCCAGCCATATTTGTAAGCTCGGTGAGTTCTGTGTTGGCTCCGAGCATTAATGACCATAATTGGGCACCCGTTCTCATTGCAAGTCTTGCCGCATTAAATGCATTTATCTTAGCAGTAGTGAGTTACATGAAGTTAGATGCTACATCTGAAGCACACAAAATATCAGCCCATCAATATGACAAGGTACAGTCAGCCTGTGAATTTGCTTCAGGTAAGATACTTCTATTCTCAGAAGCTGGAGCAGATGGAGAGAATGCCACCCTTGAAGAAACCTTAGCAATAAAGATAAGTCAGTTTGAGAAGTCAATAAGCGATATCAAAGAAACAAATCAATTCATTATTCCACGAACGATCAGATTACGCTTCCCAACTATATACTCCACAAACGTATTCTCTATCATCAAAAAGATAGAAGACCTTCGGAAACTATACATCACTAACTTGAAATCCATAAGAAACAAAATCGGACACCATGCAGATATCACAGCACATGCTAATGAGCATACACCTCACGAAGTAGCTCTCTCCCACACAAAACTTGTAAAATTGTTCAATAAAAAAAGAAAGTTCATGGAAGACATTCTACTGCTGAGGTCATCCTTTTCTATCATCGATCAGATGTTCCGGCAAGAAATGGAAAATGCAGAAAAAAGAAGAAGTAGGTGGTGTTGGTCAGGTTGCTACGAAAAACTAGTAGATCCTACGGAAATTAATGAATTTGTGGCACATATTAATGACCCATTTGGGAAGATGTTTGACGAAGAGGATCACCATGACGTTATTCCAACGGCGGAAATAAGCGTTGCTCCAATGGCAACATCGCCAGCAGAGTCCTCTATAGACTATTGGTATCCAGGACAAGACGCACCACAAGTATCAGCCTCACCTATGAGGTCTTCACCTATGAGGTCTTCAGTATCGGTAGCTCGCAGCCCACAGCCTTACTCCAAGCGACAACTGTTCTAGTGTGGTGGACCAGGAAACTGAACACATACCATAGCAACATGGCTCTGGATTTGTTCGCACATTCCCTGCCAATAGGCTGCAGATGCACGGTAATAGGCGAGCTCTCTGAGAAGAGAGTCATTCGGCGTTAGCAATACCGAAACATCACCTGCGAATGTTTGGGTTTCACCACTGTCATCATCCTGATCGGATATGCTACTGTCATCATCCTGATCGGATATGCAGTCGTCATATGCGTTGTCATCATCATCTATATCCATTCCGTCGATGTTGTTTGCCAGATCATTGACAGCCAAGTCACTCTCCGAGGGGGACGGAGCAACAAGATGAATTGGTAACGATGGACTAATAGGGCTCTGTGCGTCAGAACGGCCAATCGGGACGTCTATATTCTGACCTTGGGCGGACGGGACATCATCTTCACCAGGAATGAAGAGTATAGGACGTGTAGCCCAGGCTCCCGGTCGTTCAACCGACCGATTCGGCTGAACAGGCTGACCAAATCCGGCGGTCGGAAATTCAGTACCATTCATCACGAATGGCTGATTAGAGAATGTGTTAGCAGAAGCACCTGGGAGGCGGACAATGAATGGAGAGGACATGTTTAATGCTCTAAAAATGAAGAATCAATTGCTTTTCAATTTTCCCATGCAATAGTAAGATGGGATGTGCTGCTTGCGGAAGCGGAAATGTAAAACGGAGAGAACCACGAATGCAAGCTCGTCGTAAACAACTGGAAACATCACTAACTGCCGTAATGCAGAAGTATGATACACGAGACATATACTTTATAGCAGGACGGACTATGAAGATCTTCTCTATTGTAGATGCTATCTCTATAGTGCGAGAGTGTGAACAACTTGAAATAGCTATGGGATTAGGAAGAGGAACGCACTC
>Ga0209533_1002687_pt1 | contig 16011 bp, 15 predicted proteins | sample COG_04_FD_184748 | JGI IMG/M metagenome (GOLD analysis project Ga0209533, IMG submission 184748) | Pelagic Microbial community sample from North Sea - COGITO 998_met_04 (SPAdes) (version 2) | ecosystem: Environmental > Aquatic > Marine > Neritic zone/Coastal water | place: Helgoland, sampling...
GTTTCTTTTGTAAAATAAAAATGAGGGTATCCTGTTTGGTATCTACAAATGTGTCGTCCATACAATCAATAATATCTAAGATGGCAAAGTTCTCATATATATGTTTTCTGATTTTGGAATAATAAACACAATTCGTAAAGTTATGTGGAAGAACAAACGCCAACACTCCATTATCATTTAATTTCTGTAGTGCGTGAATAAGAAAAAGAACGAAAATATTAGGACGTCCTTCAATGAGGTCGTAAAACGATTCATCTACATCGCCCTTTTTAACTACAAAATACGGAGGGTTACCAATAATCAAATCAAATTTATATTCGTTCATAATATCCCATTGTAGGAAATCCCGATGTAAAAGTGATACGCCTAGTGTCTCATCGAATTTATCTTGGATTTGTTCGTAAATGCGTGTGTTTTTTTCAATTCCAGTGATATGGATATTCTCATAATTCTGATGTAGATGTTGAATAATCTCACAAGACCCACACGATGGTTCTAATACAGTGTGGACATTAAAATCGGGGATGTTTTGAATACGTTCAGTCATAGTTTGAATAATGGACGGTGGTGTGAAGAAAATCCCATCCTTTTTCTTCTCTTCCTGAGTGAATCCTTGTGTAATACATTTGGATAAATAGGTAAAATCAGTCATAATCTATTATATTATACGTTCATAACTTTATATTGTTGTGTAATGTTCTCAACATAACAAAATAAAAATGATAAATAGAATAGTAAATCTAAATAATAAATGTAGGATTTTATTATTTAGTCCATCGATGCTTTCTTGTCAATCGTGACCTCTCTCATAACATTTCGCATAACCTTATCTTCAAACGATTTGGTTTCATCTTGTCCGCACCCGCCTAATGTGGATTGCATATAGGTGAAGAATTTTTCGTAGTTCTCTGTTCCCATTGTATTCACATCGGGTGTGTTTTCCATCCATACAGTGGTCATTTGATGGTTCTTATTTGCGATGCGTTTCACTGCTTTCCTGAGTTCAACTTTGTCTTCATCTTTCTCCCATTTTTCGCCATCTTTAATGTAGATAGTTTCACGTTTCAGGTCGGTACAGTGTAGAGGTCTATCATATAGTTCCATATCATTTATACATTTCACTATGGTCTTGGAAATACCTTCTACAAACCCTAATTCGCCAGTTTGTACGTAATCTTCTAGTGATATATTCATAGATTTGACGAAATCTTTCAATGACATAGCATCTTTACATTTCTCGTTTAAGAAGACATTCAGATTGAACTTGTTATTACAGTTTGTATTGTTCGTAGTATGATTACCTCCCATATTTTTAGACATCTCCAACATCTGTTTGTTCTGGTCTATTATCAATTGCTTGAACTCGCGATTCTCTTTTACTAATTCCATAATCAAATCATCCTTGTCTAATTTATTAGAAGATGGCTGGTCGGTAGGAGGACTTTCCCTATTACAAGTTCGCTTATGTTTGCATAAGCTTGAATAATGTTTATATTCCTTGCCGCATTCACACACAATAGGATTTTTAGGACGATTTGATATAGGATTGGTTAGTCTTATATGTTTTGCTGTATTTAGATGTTTATTATAATCTTTTTTGTTAGCAGTATTATAGCTACATTGACTACACGTATATCCAATGGGATTAATTTGGGATTTATCGTTAGTCATTTAGTATATTAGACTAATACACAACTCCTCTAAGTCCTTTTCCGCGTAATATACTTAAATATTTTATGGTAACAAAAAATACTATAAAATATTTAAAACTATAGCATAATGGTAAGAAGTCATATTTTCAACACTCTGTTTAAAATTCTCCATTGACAAAATGAAAATTGGACATTTATTTTATGTCCATTTTTTATTTTCGTAGCCATTTCTTTTTTGTGTTTTTTCAGCGTAATATATTTAATTAATCAAAATCCAATAAATCTTTTATTACTGTAGGATTAGATATGTTATATAATTGTTTTGTTAAGTAATCAATTGTGAGTAACTTAGTATTCATATCCTTTTCAAGTTTTGCGATGACAATCCGTTGGGTTTGTATAGTTTCTTTTAGTTTTTCATTTTCAACGTAATAATTTGCCTTGTTTAGATTAAGATTAGATAACCATTTTTGATGGCATTTGGTCTTTATATGGTTAGAGAATACAGTATGGGTTTCATATATTTTTCCTTTTCTTGAACCACACGGACACGACACGCCTTTATTAATTATATTGAATGATGGAATAATATCAATATAATTTCCATTGTTATCTATGCTTGGTGAATATAGGTCAGGTTCGGTAACAAGTTCCATTAGTGATTTAATTATATCAATTATTAAAATATGTTATATGATTTCAATTTTTAAAGCAATATACGTTTATACAAAAGTCAAAGAACGAAGTAAAGTGAAGAGTCCAAGCATAAAAAGAATACTGTGAATTCCGAAGATGGCTTGTGATATGCGTAGATATCCATTAAGTTCATCCCCAAGTTCTTGTTTTTTGATAAATGCTAGAATATCTTGATATAAGAAGTAATTAATAATGAAAGCAATCAAAAGGAATGCGATACTGACTGCGATAAGCATACTATCGTAAATGGGTGCGGTGCCACGATAAACGCGAGAGTAAGCTAATGAGCCATATGATAATGTGGTATAAAGTCCTACATTACGTAGAGTACTATGAAAATACATAGAGAACTTATGTAAATCGGTTTGAGCCATAACTATATACATAATAGAAACAAAATATTACGGTCGAGATTTTTTCTTCCAAAAGCAGCAAAAATACCTACACCTATAACAGTTTTTATGTCTGTCTGGATCTTCTAATAATTCAATTGTAGAGAGCATTCTGTTTTCATTAAACGACCATTCCATTTTGTATAATAAGCATAAAATGGAATAATTAAATATTATAATTCATACAATTGTATGTTTTCAGTCTAAATGGAGTAACTTGTCCGTTCGTGCCAATAGACGTAGAATAATACGTAAATATACTGTTATGTATTATTTTTTTATGCCTTCTCTTCCATGGTATTAGAGTCTGAATCGTCTTGATTCCCGTCATTTTCGTCGTCGCTTTGAACGTCAACTTCATATTTAATATTATTTTTAGCATAGACAATAGTTCTTAGCATTCTGACAAGCATCTTGTTCTCTTCGATAAGTTTGGTATTTTGGTCGATAACATTTTGCGTATGTCTATGGTGATGTGAAAGAACTTGTGTTAATACTGTTTTTAATAGTGTTTCAATCACAAGAGTGTTAACGGTAACATTTTCTCCTTCAAGTTGTTCTTTGCGTGGAAGCTTTCCGCCAGAAGTCATAAAATCTTGTAAATCATTTTTCATATCATTATCAACTTGAGCTAGGTATTCTGCGTCTGGTGCGAGGTGTCTACCGAGACGTGGTTGTTCTTGTTCTGTATCTTCTTCATCGGTAGTATTGATTTGGATATTATCGAGTTGTTCCTCGGCGTTGGTATCGGTATCGGGTTGTTTAAACTGGCATTTTTGTACGTGTTTAATGTAAGGTGATTTGGTCTTATACGTTTTTCCACATTTACAAACGTGTTGAGTAGATTCGGTCGTAGACATTATTGTTAATATTAAACATAAAATCATTTTTATATGATTTAACAACAATATTTAAATAGAGGTAATTGCAAATAAAAAATAAATAAGTTAGAGTAATATTTATGAATAATCAGTAGGTGGAGGATAATCAGGGGACGGTGGTCGAGAATAATCAGTGGGTGGAGGATAAAGTGGAGATGTAGGTCGTGACATTTCAGTAATATCACATACACTGACGTCAATATTCAAATCATTATAGTAGTAATGTGACTTCCCTTGTGATACATCTGTTTGTTTACGTTTGAGTATATTAGCCCATGAATTAAGAGGTTGAATATATGGTTCTGTCTCAACTGTTTTACTTGATAAAACGGGACAAAATTTTATCCAATGCCCTTTTTCTTTACAATAACTACAAACAGTATTTAAAATGACGGGACAAATAATATTGCCATCTTTCCCTGGTTTATCTCTGGTCCAATGATTGGTGTATTCATTATAAGATTTCCCTGCTTTATGACAAGTTTTACAGTAAGGTGTATTTGACATATAAGTGATTAGATTGGGATAGTGTAGTAAAATCTGAAACAATCAATTTTAAGAATATGGGTCAATCCCATTTTCTTGTAGGGTATAAATAAGGAATGCGACTTTAACTGGGTCAAATCCTTGGCCTTGTAATGGTGCTCCATAGATACGTATGTAGTAATTAAACACAGCTGCTAATTTGAAGGATTGTGTAAGAGTAATATTGCTACTGGATGCCGTACTTTGTGTGGTAGTAACATTTTTATTTGTTATAATGTCATCAATCGTAGTTTGTAAATCGGCTTTATCAATTTGTAATAGGAGATTATCGCCATGTAATGCGAGTGAATTAAACGCCCCCATTATAGTGTCTTCTGCGATTTGAAGTAATAATAGAATCGACGAGTTTGCGGTTTTCGAACGTATTTCATCTAATGTCTTGGTTAAATTGGTAAATTGGGTATAATCCGTAGGTATATTTTCATAATCTCGATTCGCGATTTTGCTACTATAATTGACTTGTATAAAATGAATAATCTCAAGATAATATGCGCTTAAGAAAGCAAGTTCTTCTGAAGTGCCTGTAGAAGCATATTGCATAGCAGACGCGAATGATAGTGATATAGGAGAAATAAATGAACGTGTATTGGATAACAAAGTCTCAGATGTAAACAATGACTTACTGTATGAACTCATATTTATTATATAATTATCATACAAAAAATCAATTGAGATACCGTATCATACATATCATCTTTTTATTTCCCGAGAGGCTATTTTGAGAAGAGCCCCCAACAACGTCGCTTTTAAATAACATCTTAGTAAGTTTGGTATCAACTTCATAGCCATTACTCTGTAAATAGGAGAAAATAGAAGGTATATCATCATGACCCATGAAATATTCTGCGTTTTTGATAGAAGACATAGATCCGGCATTATTTTTAGGATACCGTAATAGAACGTATGTGCAATTGGAAGGATTAGACGATATAGAATTTAATTGTTGAAAGGGAGAAAGTTTGGAGATAGAGGTAGTAGTGACAAGATCCGCGAGAGGTCCATCCGGCATAGAACTGAGCGTAATAATATTTTGGTAGGTTTTATGGAAATTATTAAGAAAAGGCTCTAAATAAAGAATACAGTGACTGTTATAGTTATCAAATGGACTATTCATTTCATATACACACCGAAATAAAATAAAGTATAAAATAATATAAAGGAGTATTAATATAATATATTGACAGTGGAGCGTGAGTATCGCGCAATGAGATTGTCGTTTGGTTGTGGCATTATTCCATAACATAAAAGCTCTCATAGCTCAGTTGGTTAGAGCGTGCGACTGTTAATCGCGAGGTCTTCGGTTCAACCCCGAATGAGAGCGTTTATATATCAATTGATGTATTGATATATAAAAAATTGAAAACTTTAATACGATACTATACATAAGTAAATAATAATACCCAACTAATAAAGGTAATAGCAAAATGGAAAAGACAATGAATTCTGAATTGAAGGTGTTGAAAAGTTCTGATTTACTGGTAGAAACAAAAGAGCAATATAGTTCTTTAAAACTACAAACAAATCGTTATAAATTCAACAAGGAAATCACAGAAATGATATCAGATTTTGCGAAGCTTCATCAGTATGATGGAAGTAAGATTTATAAAGAAGCTTGGAACAATTGGATAAAAGAAGAGGAGGTAGGTAATAAGCTGGAGGAAGAGAAGAGTCGCTTAATAAAAGAGGGAATGGCGGATGATGTGATGAGTCGTTTATATAAGAGTTCTCGTTACTATTATCGTAAGAAAATACATAATACGAACGTGGTGCCTAAGACACGTAAGAAGTATGAAGGATTTGCGTCAGAAGTGCTTCATAAAATGGACGCTCAAATTATCCGCGAAATAAATGGAAATATTGATATGACTGATAATGATAAAGTGATAAGTAGATTTACGGCTGCGAATAGTTTTGAATTATATATGAAAGAAAATCCAGACTGCGTGAGTGATTTATTATCAGGTGATACAATGAGTGCTGAAGAACAACGAAATGAGACAACCGCTGCGGTGAATCGATTAAAGAAGACATATAAGAATCGTTTTTACAAAATTAAAGTAAAAATCGAAAGTGATAATACCAATACAAAAGAACAATAATAAACAAAAATAATAAAAGCATAAACAAAATTAAAAAGGACGGGTCGTTCTTTTTTATTGTAGAGTGAATATATATAATGGTAGAAACTGGCGTAGATTTAATAAACCAAGGAAGTTATGGTTGTATATTTCGTCCTGGATTAAGTTGTAAAGGAAAACCAATGAATAAAAAATATATAACGAAAGTTCAGAAGAGTGCGAATACATCACAGAAAGAGACAAAGTTAGGAAAAAAAATAAAAACAATTGAGAACTATGATGATTATTTTGCGCCAATTTTAAAAACGTGTGAAATTTCTATGGCAAGAATGAGTGACGAAAAAGTAAAGAAGTGTGATTTTATAGAAGATGATGGAAAGACATACGAGACAAACAAATTAAGATATGTAGGAAAAAATACATTAGCAAAACATATATTAAATGTAACAGAGGAGAATCCAAAGCGATTATTTCGTGTATTGTTGGATACTCATAAAAATATATTAATAGGTTTCAAAAAATTATTATCGGCGGGAATCGTCCATTTTGATGTAAAGGAGAATAATATAATGGTTGAAGACAATACAGGAAATCCAATAATAATAGATTTTGGATTATCCTCGGAGATAAAAACATTGAATGCGAATAAGTATCGAGATGTCTTTTTTGTATATGGTCCAGATTACTCCCCTTGGTGTATAGATATTTGTATGTTGTCATATATGGCAAACAAGTTGGAGAATGAGGTGATTCCTCCGGGTATGTTAGGTTTTGTAGGATTTGAAGAACAGAAATCCAAAACGTGGTTAGATGGTATGGTAACAAAAGAAAAAATAACGAAAGTAATAAATGACTTTATAACCAAGAACACAGCAATGATAGAATTATTGAAGGAATCCCAACGAAATACTTATAAGAATACTTTACACGAGTATTTTGGAAAATTTATAGGAAAGACGTGGAAAGAACTTGCCGATGAACTGGAAAAGAATGTGTCGTCTTGGGATTGTTATGCTGTATCTGTAATGTATTCATATATAATACGTGACCTGGAATTAAACAAGGTAGACGTGACGATACCTTTATGGGCTTCTTATAGAAAGACATTGGAGGATTCGATTTTAGCATCTCCCGACAAACGTCAAAGTAGTAATGATATGATAGGCCAGATAGATAAATTATTTAAGAATGTAAGCAGTAATGAGAGTAAAAAGATGATGAAAATACTAGACAATATATTAGTAAGCAAGGAAAAGAAAACAAATATTCGTACTAAGATGTTAACCACGATTCAGAATAATTTACATAGAGAGACAAAAATATACGATGCGATAAAAAATATGTAATATAAATGATAACAACAATTGAGAGTTATTATCATTCTAATAATATTATACCACTGGTCTACATTTGATGCGTGATATAGGTAATATAATCATCAAGAACATTATATTGATAGGAATCAAGTTCATATTGAACGGTAGTATATGGGGTGTATGTGTAATATTTTTTTGGATTATACAGTTGAGAAATCAAATGTGGAGAATAACCAGATAATAATTTGGCTTTATTTTGTTCCGGAAGGCACGGAAGCAATGTATTTTCATATTTAGATAGATTCCAAAAAGAGATATGTGGGACCTCATTTGTATAGGAAGAAAGTGTTTTGGTGATAGTGTTATATAGACTATTATCCGTGGATTGTTGTTCGGTGAATGTAGAGAAAATAACAAATTGTAGATTCTGGATGTCATTATCCGGTGTGGAATTCTGTAAAAACGAATTACCAATAAGATGGAATGTATTGATATATGATGCTTTGGTAGAATATGCCGATGAAATAATATCTATAATCCGTTTTACTTTATGAACGAAAGTCATATCATCTTCAAATTGAACCCATATCGGATTGCTATCTATAACCATAATTCTATTATGAATAGAACTTTGTTGAGAAATAAGAATAGCGTATCCAATAGCAGCATACAACGGTTCATCATCGTGTTTTCTCATAGAAGACGAAATATCAATAATAGGAATAATCGGTTCAGTTTGTATGTATGTTGTTTTGTTTTCCAAATACTCCCATTGTTTATTCAGAATATGAAATTGTGTATTGGAGTCATTCATCCCTAATTGAATAACAGAAACGGCTTGTTTTATGTAGTAAGAAATCGGTAATGTGGATGACGTATTGTATTTGTCTTTATTATCATATACATTATTAAGTGAATATTTAGATTCAAGATGATTAATAATTTGCTGACTACATTCAAGCTTGTCATTATCATCTGAATCATAAAAAGAAACATTCTTATATTTAGAAACCGCACATAGCGGTATAGTATGTGGTTCAATGAGGTGTCTTCTGTTAGCACATAATTTGATTTCAACTGTATCAAGTGCTTTATTCAAAAAAGACACATTTTTCCTATACAACTGTTTGTATTTATTCCGTGCTTTAATCTGCGAATCGTAGCTGATTGCGGATTTAATAATATATGGATATTGCGTTTTTCCCCAATTATCAGCTAATAAATTAAAAAGCCAACCAAATTTTTTATTCTCTCGTGGAATCCACTTAGCGACGTGTGATATAAATCGTCCATTCATAGCATTTTCAGAACATTTCCATGTATTGAGGTCTTCTTTAAGTTGTGTATTAATCAGGTCAATACAGATTTCAATAAGAGAGTCATTTTCACCATGACGACTACGTTGTTTTACAAATTCACATAAATATTTCATATCTCTCCAAGAACCATATGTGTAGAGTTGATTCTCGGTATTTTTTACAAACCGATATAACATATAAATTGCCAAACTCGGAAAGAATTTGTAAAATTTCCAAATCATCATATATGCGGTATCGTGATATCCTTTTCCGTGTCGGATGTCTCTAGTATTAGCTATAAGTTTATAAACCAAATTTAAATAGGGTAATGTGGCATCCCTATCAATACGCATTTGTGTTTTTAAAACAGATAGAAGAGTTTCATAACGATTCGAAAATGAATTAACATCTGCATAATTATGAAACCGTATAGAATGGAAATAAAAGAAAACGAGTTCGTCCCGAAAAAAGGAAGAATAATCCTTGGTAACTTCTATTGCTGGTAAATCATAAGATTCCATAATAGTAAGAAGTATAGGTAAATATACTACAATCAAAATATTTATATCATTTACAATTCAATAGTTTGAGAACATTGTCATTATTGTGTAGTTTTAGTTCTACATCTGCGTGTTTTCGTATGTTTTTTGCGTACATTGCGATATGTTTGGTTAATTTCAGTGTTGATTTTTACTTTTTTTGTATGTGATGTTTTAACATTTTTATTGGATGTCTTTTTAAGTATAGATTTCATAGTGCGATTATTAGAAACAGGTGCGACTTCTTGATAAATAAGGAAAACTGAATTTAGTTTATGAAAAATGAAAATAGACATAGGAACGTGTATATCTTCAACGTATGGGTGTATTTTGAAGAAATCGTGTGTTAAACCGCGAGGGTCTGTTTTAGAATAAGACTGTATATGTTCTGGTTCTAATGTAACAAAGAAGGAAGCAATATCAATAAGTTTATAATGGCGTTTGCTAAGTTCTCCTTTATGTTCTTTATTTTGTTGGATAATAGACGAAAGAGTATTTTTAGATAAATACATATGGTTATCTATGGTATCGTGTTTCGAAAGTTCGAGTTCTAAGTTAACAATTTTATCAATGTGTTTGTTAGGGTTAATGAATATGGAATGGACGGAAATAGAATCCATAGATTCTTTACAGTAATTTTGTTTTATATCTTGTATTTTCTGTAGTTCTTGAACCCAAGTTTCATCTAAAAGGTCGTGCGATGACATTATTTTTAATACACTAATAAAAAAAACTATAAACTTAAACCAATTACATAAGTATTGGTAAATGTCAAGATAGTGTTATTCATCCCGTATTGTATATGAAAAATTGAAATGCTATTTGTGTTATTACAAGTAATAACAAAGTCACTAAACCCAAATAATAATAATAGTAATAATAATAGTAATAATAATAGTAATAATAATATGATATATTTTGCATTAGCGTTTCTAACCGCTTTACTAAACGTATTATTCCATAATGTTCATAAACAAGAACCAAACCAAGTAATTGTATTATTGGGATGTTCGAATTCCCAAATACAAAACCAACGTATTCAATCTGTATTAAATTATATCAATTCTAATACTACTCCAGTTACTTTATATTTATCAGGTGGTTCCAAAGATGGGAATATTGTTTCTGAAGCATCTATTATGCGTAAGAAAATAATAAAAGAATACCCTAATCTTATTATTTATATCGATACAGAATCGACTAATACTGCCGAGAATTTTATGAACTTGAATAAATGGATGAATAATTCGAATACTTCAAAACCCGATAAGATTATAATCACTACATCGGATTTTCATAAGGAACGAGCAGAAAAAATATTTAATGGGATAATTCCCGATATTACCCCTGAATGGAACTTAAGTAAAAGCAATTGTAATTGGTGTTGGGAGGATGAACCGTTTCATATGAAAAACGTAGACACAGATATTGTTCGTGCACTATATCCGGAACATTTGAATGAGTAATCATTCCGATTATAAGTCCGGACCAAAATAAATCTTTTTAGATTTTTTGGTTGAAATGAAGAAAATAAGTATTATAAAACAAGTTAAAGAATTGCGTATATATAATATGTTTCGAAACAGCAAAAAAACTAAAACCCGTATTTAACGGTATATAAACATTTGACGACAAATTTAATTCTAAGAATGTTATTCGAAACAGCAACTCACTACGTGGGTTAAAATTGAGGGGGGTATTGGAATCTTTTATAAAATTGATTTTGCAACTTTATAAAAATACAAAATAAATACAAGATAATGCCAAGTACCACAATATGTATACCGCGTGTAGAAGCAACTATGTCACGTAATTATATCGAAGACATAATCAGTAATATGAAAATAGGGTTAATTGAAACAATACGTGAGATACCTTTACATAAAGACATACACCATAAACGAGTGATTATAAAGATAAGATGGGATATAAAAAATGTAAAAACAAACCAAATTCTGACGAGTATGAAAGATAAAGGTTCAGTAAATTTGGTGTATGATATGCCTTGGTATTGGAAAGTATTACCTGCTAGATAAATTATTTCATAGGTAATATAAGAGGTCTAAGTGCTGGTGAAAGTTGTTGTACCAATTCGTCAATCATATAATCCTGACTATTATCTGTGTTATTCCAATAAAAACACACTAAACAAAACCACCATCTGTTTTGTTTTTTTTCAGCTGACGATATTTCCCTGTAAAAGATAGTATCTATAATAGAATATGCGTTTTGTAGTTCAATAAGTTCATTTGTAATAGTATTTTTCAATGCGTATAATTTATTTAATCGTGAGAGCTCTTTGGATTGTTGGTTTTCATCATCCATCGTAATAGTAATATCGGCGTGTGTAGTAGATGTTTTAATAGATTGAATCTGTTTTCTCTGTTCGGTTTTATAATGAATATATGAAATTTCATTTTTGATATTTCGTAGTTTTTCAATAGTCCCTTTTTTCAAAAGTTCAATTTTTTTAATAAATGAAAAAATATTGATGTGTGAAATGATAGGAAAAAGAAGCTTTATTTCTGGTAAAAGTAGAGCGTGATTAATAAGTTTATATTGTGATATTCTATCTTCTGTTTCGTTAAATTTGGTAATGATTAATTCTGAAATATCCTTTTCTTTTTTCATAATCATAATTTTGGTAGATGTTAACTCTAAGTCTGTTTCCGAATTATCAAATAACGAGGCTAATATGAGATACTTTTCAGATAAGGTTTCTAGTTTAAAAAATCCAACCATAGAAATAAATAATGTAACAACTCCGTTTAATCCAGCGACGATGTTAGTATTAATAGTATCGCATTCAAGAAAAGGAGACATAAACGTAATTGCGGCGGCAATCATAAGCGCCGGACACATTAAAAGATAGAGTTTTTGTTGAGTAATATTTCTTGACTGTGCGTATAGGTTTTTTTGTCCTCTTACGAAGGTAGTTAATATATCAAGTTCGTTTGAATAACTATCAACCAATGAATTCGAATAATATTTTTTGATATATTTTTCAATATCTGTAGTATTTAATTTTGCGTATTTCCCTTTAATCGAGTATTTTTTGAGCTTATATGCTAGATTAGTATCTGTATGACTGTTAGTTTCATCATCACTATTGGTATTGCTGTTCGGATTACTATCGGACATAATTGGACTGTTACTTCCTGAATTCGAAAAATGTGGTGTAAAAAAAGAGTCTGAGTCGTGCAGGTTATCAAGGTCTCTATTAGACAATGTAACAAAGTGATTATCTGTATATGTGTTAATAGAGCCTTCATCTTGAATATTATTTGGTTGTAGGGGGACATCACTGTTAACCTTAATCATAATAGGTTGTTCGGTGTTTTTCATATCTGTGCTGCTACTACTACTTCCATCAGAACTGCGTGGTGTATCATTGTATGTAGTATATAAATTCGTCTTATGAAATTGAATTGATGGTACATTTATAGTTGTTTGTTCTACGTTAGATATATCTATATTCATAATATGATTATGCGCAGAAAAAATAACGAAGATTCAAACCAAAAAATTGATTTATTCAACAATAATACGAGAACATTAACAATAAAATACAATGCCAACCGCAGTGCCAACCGAAGACCGTGTATATAGGAAGCAAATCCGATTATTTAAAAAGGATTTACGTAATCAAATACTGACTAGTCGTTTTACGACCGCAACGTGGAATGAAAATGAAGCTTATAGGAAAAAACATAGTAATGTCGGGTGTATATATGGTTCCCCTGATCCTATAACTAAATCAATACTGATAGATACGAACCTATTTATATTGGAAATGAATAATGATACAAATAAAATAATAGGAATTGGATTGATACGTAATCACCCGATAAATGGTAAATTAAATGTATACTGTAAAGGTAACTACAATCGTTATACATTTATAGGTAGAATGCGAATAGACCGTAGTGAGATGAATGAAGAAGAAGATTTAGTCATGAAAATATTTGATATATTATGTTTTCGTGGAAATAAACATATGAAACGAGGACAAGGACTAAAGAGTTTTCCGACAGAATTATTATTCATATTAATAAAAAAAGTGGACTTGGTAAAATACATAGGAAATATGTTTAAGGAACGATTATTGAATTTATCTAAAGAAACAAATAAATAGAGCGAATAGTATATAGAAGTTGTATTTATAAGTATATATGATGAATACTACAAAAAAAGAAGAAACACAAAAGAAAAATATGTACGAGGTAAAGAGTTACACTGATCGAGAATTACTTGACGTATTAGACTTAACAAACCCAACAGATCGTGAGTTAGAAGCAAAGATCATTTTTTTAATCAATAAATATCGGAACGTGCAGAATGATTCTGGTGATGAATTGGCGATATTTTTTGAAGACATATATTCCCACTTTTTTGAGACAAGTGATGATGATGAAAGTATTATAGAAGGCATAGATGAATCCGCAGATATAGAAGAACAATCCGAACCGACCAACCCCGAAATGATGGAAAAATTACAATCAGAAAAATATTTGGAGACAAGTCAAACAAAAATGGATAAAGTAATGAATTACACAAAAGATTTAGAATACGCAAAGGGAAACTTAAACCCTCTATTACAACAAACAGTAAAACGTGTGGTAACGATAGACAGTCAATATAGACAAGACAAACGTAGTGCTCCTACTGATTTTACTTTGAACTTATCAGAACCATTAAAAGATGTAGTATCCATGAAGCTGTACTCGGTAGAAATACCCTATGTTTGGTGGACAATAAATTCTAGTTTTGGTAGTAATTTCTTTATATTAAAAGGGAATGTTCCGGGAATAGACAATGGTAATCATGATTACCAGGTAGGAATAACACCAGGTAATTATAGTCCAAGTGAACTGTCTGAGTCGATTAATGAAAATATAGCCTTACTCAAAACTACCTATACGGACGTAGACTTTGGAACAACCGGAATGGAATATAACAAATATAGTTCATTAATTACAACGAACACTGAGATCTACAAACAATATAACGAAGCCAGTTATCGTTTAAATTTTCCTGGGTGGACTACAACCGAATTGCTACCGCAAGATGATGAATATTACACAGAACGAACTAGTAGTATCCCAAGTTTCTTGGGGTTTAAAGAGAGTTTATACGAATTTATTAAAGTAGATGGTGCGAATGATTTGCCGTTGATATCTTCACCAGACACATTTAGGTATATGATTACAAGTGCGAATAATTCATTTACAGTAGAAAAATTTGCTAGAGTTCCAGGTAGTACTGCGGAAATCATCGATTCAACAATATTAGTAACATTATCATTGACAACCGGAATAGCCTATACGCGTACCGCTATTTATAACAATTTAAACAAAGTGATAACCGAAAATCAATATTTAAATGACGAATCAAACATACAAAGAATAGATAAGGAATCAAACTCTTACTTCAAATTATCTATAAAGCCAAATCGTTTTACAACAAACAATATACCTAATTCTAAAATACGCATAATATTTCTAACTGAAACAATTAGCGAAGAAACCCCTCAATACATTTGGACTGGTGCTTCATCGTGCTTTAAATTCATTAATAAAGAAACCATATTAAATGATATATTATCTGAAGTATCTCCTATGGTTCAGCAAACCGACCAATTTTCAGTGACAACATCCCCTTATATTTACTTGAAAAATATAGAGCCTGGCTATGATGTTAGTAATAATGATTATCGTATCAATATACCGAATTCAGATACGGTGTATAATGTAAATACCTATATTCAAGAAATAAACAGTCGTATAACAGAGGTAAGTAATGGAGAGCTGTTAAGTTCAACGAATGCTTACTTAGACCTTTCAGGGCGTTTTCATATACAATTTGATATTTTGCGAACTATTACAACGGGCAAATATAAAATAGATTTTTCCAATACTATATTTCAAACATTAATGAGATTGAACGAAACGTATGAATTAGACGAAGGAATAAACATTATAGACACAAGTTTTGGATATCTGAATAGTTATGTAATGCCGAGTAATAAATTACTATCGGTTACAGCAAAAACGAACGACAACTATGTAGGAAGTGATCTAAGCTATACATTCTATTCAACTAATACTAGTGGCGTAATAGGTAGTGGTGTGCTATTCAACGAAATAAACGATTTTTTCACAAACTTTAAAGACGCGACAGACCAGTATATATTTTCGGGGTCGTATTTAGATATAAATGTTACAGATGACGGTGTAGTAGAAGCAAGTTTGAAATTGAATATAAACAAACAATTGAGTGAAGGCACATACTCAGTTCAATTCTTAGAAGATATAAGTTATGCAATTACAAATCCCATTTTTCAATTAGAACAAGGAGATAGCATAGAGATTGGAGGCGAGACAGTTCCATACGTGAAATATGATAGTGAAACTGATAATACGTTGTTAGTGAATGACGAAGAAAGTTTTAATATAGGTATTTTACGTAACAAGGGATTTTTGGGGGCATCTACATTGACTGCGGTAACTGACGATGCGATGGAATATACTATAAATATACAGAATACAACCTCGTATGTAATAGATTCATCGTATTTGATGTATATTTCAGTCGCAACCCCCGATACAATTAA
>Ga0209533_1002689_pt1 | contig 15991 bp, 1 predicted proteins | sample COG_04_FD_184748 | JGI IMG/M metagenome (GOLD analysis project Ga0209533, IMG submission 184748) | Pelagic Microbial community sample from North Sea - COGITO 998_met_04 (SPAdes) (version 2) | ecosystem: Environmental > Aquatic > Marine > Neritic zone/Coastal water | place: Helgoland, sampling...
GAAAGGGTTCCAGCATGGGTAGCGTCAGCATCTACCAGTCCAACGTTGAGATCGCCCAATAATCTCATATTCCCATCGACGACAAGCTTCTCTTCAGCAAAGTTCGTTCCAATTCCGACATTTCCGCTTTCTGTCACGTGAAACGATGGTGCGAATATGTAAGCCGAACCACTATCAGCACCACCGTCGTCGTTGTATTGTGCCCCAACAATGGCATAATTGCCCGATATAGCAACACTTATACCGAATTGGTCGTCAGCAGCAGCATCGCTTGCTACAAGTTTATGTAATTCTGTTCCAGTACTAACATTGAATATGTAAGCCGAACCACTATTACTACCACCGTCGTCATTGGCATGTGCACTAACAATAGCATAATTGCCCGATATAGCAACACTATGCCCGAAATAGTCGCTAGCAGCAGCATCGCTTGCTACAAGTTTATGTAATTGTGTTCCAGTACTAACATTGAATATGTAAGCCGAACCACTATTAGGTGGAACGTCGTCATCGCCGCTTGCCACCACAATGGCATAATTGCCCGATATAGCAACACTAGTCCCGAATTGGTCGTTAGCAGCAGCATCACTTGCTACAAGTTTATGTAATTCTGTTCCAGTACTAACATTGAATATGTAAGCCGAACCACTATCAGTACCACCGTCGTCATTGCCATACGCCCCAACAATAGCATAATTGCCCGATATAGCAACACTATACCCGAAATAGTCGGTAGCAGCAGCATCGCTTGCTACAAGTTTATGTAATTGTGTTCCAGTACTAACATTGAATATGTAAGCCGAACCACTATCAGTACTGCCGTCGTCGTTGTATCGTGCCCCAACAATGGCATAATTGCCCGATATAGCAACATTAGACCCGAAATGGTCGTAAGCAGCATCATCGATTGCTACAAGTTTATGTAATTCTGTTCCAGTACTAACATTGAATATGTAAGCCGAACCACTATCAGTACCACCGTCGTTGTTGTAGGGTGCCCCAACAATAGCATAATTGCCCGATATAGCAACACTATACCCGAAATAGTCGTTTTGGTTAGCATCGCTTGCTACAAGTTTATGTAATTCTGTTCCAGTACTAACATTGAATATGTAAGCCGAGCCACTATTAGTACTGCCGTCGTCGTTGTAGGGTGCCCCAACAATGGCATAATTGCCCGATATAGCAACACTTATACCGAATTGGTCGCTAGCAGCCGCATCGCTTGCCAGTATTTTCGTCTGTGATCCGAAATCGTACCCAGCAGAAAGGGTTCCAGCATGGGTAGCGTCAGCGTCTACCAGTCCAACGTTGAGATCGCCCAATAATCTCATATTCCCATCGACGACAAGCTTCTCTTCAGCAAAGGTCGTCCCAATTCCTACATTTCCGCTTTCTGTCACGTGAAACGATGGTGCGAATATGTAAGCCGAACCACTATCAGTACCACCGTCGTCATTGCTATATGCACCAACAATAGCATAATTGCCCGATATAGCAACACTATACCCGAAATGGTCGTCAGCAGAAGCATCGCTTGCTAAAAGTTTTTGTAATTGTGTTCCAGTACTAACGTTGAATATGTAAGCCGAACCACTATTACTACCACCGTCGTCATTGCTATGTGCACCAACAATGGCATAATTGCCCGATATAGCAACACTTATACCGAAATTGTCGTAAGCAGCAGCATCGCTTGCTACAAGTTTATGTAATTCTGTTCCAGTACTAACATTGAATATGTAAGCCGAACCAATATCAGTACTGCCGCCGTCGTTGTATCGTGCCCCAACAACAGCATAATTGCCCGATATAGCAACACTAGACCCGAAATTGTCGTTAGCAGCAGCATCGCTTGCTAACAGTTTTTGTACTTGTGTTCCAGTACTAACGTTGAATATGTAAGCCGAACCACTATTATTTGGAACGTCGTCGTTGAATCGTGCCCCAACAATAGCATAATTGCCCGATATGGCAACACTAGTCCCGAAAAAGTCGGCAGCAGCAGCATCGCCTGCTAAAAGTTTATGTAATTCTGTTCCAGTACTAACATTGAATATGTAAGCCGAACCACTATCAGTACTGCCGTCGTCGTTGTAGGGTGCCCCAACAATAGCATAATTACCCGATATGGCAACACTATGCCCGAAATTGTCGGCAGCAGCAGCATCGCTTGCTACAAGTTTATGTAATTGTGTTCCAGTACTAACATTGAATATATAAGCAGAACCACTATCATTTGGAACGTCGTCATTGGCATGTGCACTAACAATAGCATAATTGCCCGATATAGCAACACTCGTCCCGAATTGGTCGTTAGCAGCAGCATCGCCTGCTACAAGTTTATGTAATTCTGTTCCAGTACTAACATTGAATATGTAAGCCGAACCACTATCAGAACCACCGTCGTCATTGCTAAATGCCCCAACAATAGCATAATTGCCCGATATAGCAACACTATACCCGAAATAGTCGTTAGCAGCAGCATCGCTTGCCAGTATTTTCGTCTGTGTTCCGAAATCGTACCCAACAGAAATGGTTCCAGCATGGGTAGCGTCAGCGTCTACCAGACCAACGTTGAGATCGCCCAATAATCTCATATTCCCATCGACGACAAGCTTCTCTTCAGCAAAGGTCGTCCCAATTCCTACATTACCGCTTTCTGTCACGTGAAACGATGGTGCGAATATGTAAGCCGAACCACTATCACTTGGAACGTCGTCATTGAAATATGCACCAACAATAGCATAATTGCCCGATATAGCAACACTATACCCGAAATAGTCGGAAGCAGCAGCATCGCTTGCTAAAAGTTTTTGTAATTGTGTTCCAGTACTAACGTTGAATATGTAAGCCGAGCCACTATCAGTACCACCGTCGTCGTTGTAGTGTGCCCCAACAATAGCATAATTGCCCGATATAGCAACACTATACCCGAAATAGTCGTCAGCAGCAGGATCGCTTGCTACAAGTTTATGTAATTCTGTTCCAGTACTAACATTGAATATGTAAGCCGAGCCACTATTATATGGGTCGTCGTTGTATCGTGCCCCAACAACAGCATAATTGCCCGATATAGCAACACTAGACCCGAAATTGTCGTTAGCAGCAGCATCGCTTGCTAACAGTTTTTGTACTTGTGTTCCAGTATTAACGTTGAATATGTAAGCCGAACCACTATCACCACTGCCGTAGTCAGTTTTTTGGGCCCCAACAATGGCATAATTGCCCGATATAGCAACACTTATACCGAAATTGTCGTAAGCAGCAGCATCGCTTGCTACAAGTTTATGTAATTGTGTTCCAGTACTAACATTGAATATATAAGCCGAACCACTATCAGCACCACCGTCGTCATTGCCATGCGCGCCAACAATAGCATAATTGCCCGATATAGCAACACTATACCCGAAATAGTCGGAAGCAGCAGCATCGCCTGCTAAAAGTTTATGTAATTGTGTTCCAGTACTAACGTTGAATATGTAAGCCGAACCACTATCAGTGCCACTGTCGTCATTGGTATATGCCCCAACAATAGCATAATTACCCGATATAGCAACACTTTTACCGAAGTGGTCGTTAGCAGCAGGATCGCCTGCTACAAGTTTATGTAATTCTGTTCCAGTACTAACGTTGAATATGTAAGCCGAGCCACTATTACTACCACCGTCGTCATTGGTATATGCACCAACAATAGCATAATTGCCCGATATAGCAACACTATACCCGAAATAGTCGTTAGCAGCAGCATCGCTTGCCTGTATTTTCGTCTGTGATCCGAAATCGTACCCAGCAGAAAGGGTTCCAGCATGGGTAGCGTCAGCATCTACCAGTCCAACGTTGAGATCGCCCAATAATCTCATATTCCCATCGACGACAAGCTTCTCTTCAGCAAACGTTCCAATTCCTACATTTCCATTAGGAAGTACCGACATTTGTGTTGGTAGCGCCTTTACAACACTTTTAGAATTAGGCATTCCTATATTAGAAGTCATTACCTGATTTGTTCCACCAGGTACCACTGCTACAAAGATGGATAATTCCGGGGACCAACATACAGAATACCAACTGTTAGCCTCTGTTGCCGACGACCTAGCGGTCCATGTGATACCATCCGGAGAAGTCATTACCCGATTTGTTCCATTATATGCCACCGCTACAAATATAGATAATTCAGGGGACCAACATACAGCACGCCAACCGTTAGCATCTGATGCTGACGACCTAGCGGTCCATGTGATACCATCTGGAGAAGTCATTACCCGATTTGTTCCACCTACTGCCACTGCTACAAAGATAGATAATTCCGGGGACCAACATACAGATTGCCAACTGTTAGCCTCTGTTGCCGACGACCTAGCGGTCCATGTGATGCCATCCGGAGAAGTCATTACCCGATTTGTTCCACTATAAGCCACTGCTACAAAGATAGACAATTCTGGTGACCAACATACAGAAATCCAACCGTTAGCCTCTGATGCCGACGACCTAGCGGTCCATGTGATACCATCCGGAGAAGTCATTACCCGATTTGTTCCACTATTAGCCACTGCTACAAAGATAGACAATTCTGGTGACCAACATACAGAAACCCAAGTGTTAGCCTCTGATGCTGACGACCTAGCGGTCCATGTGATACCATCTGGAGAAGTCATTACCCGATTTGTTCCACCATAAGCCACTGCTACAAAGATAGATAATTCCGGTGACCAACATACAGAATTCCAATCGTTAGCCTCTGATGCTGACGACCTAGCGGTCCATGTGATACCATCTGGAGAAGTCATTACCCGATTTGTTCCAGCATAAGCCACTGCTACAAAGATAGATAATTCCGGTGACCAACATACAGAACACCAACTGTTACCCTCTGTTGCTGACGACCTAGCGGTCCACGTTCCCACACACGCTTCAGCAGATGCATAACTTGCGCGTGTTCGCTTGTTCATTGCTGTAATATTAACTCCATGAACGGTTAGTGCGGTTGATGGGGGGTTTACAATGTTCTCAGTTCCTAGGGATTGGTAGTATGGATAACCTGTGTCAGTTGTAATATCACCATTCATACTAACATCTCCAACTGAATTAATACTCATTCTTTCTTGGCCGGCCGTGAAAAATTGCAAATCATCGTTGTCTGCATTAGCAGAAGATTCAGCAAGAATATATGTATCACCATCCACATCTTTTACACCCCCTAAAGAACCCCATGCACTTCCTGGTCCATATCCTTCAAATTGACTGGTAGTGGTATTGTAGCGTATCATGCCATTGTATGCTGGATCTGGCCGTTCGCCATTGGTTCCTACTGGAATAATAAGACCATCTGTGCTGTTGATATGAAAGGTTGAATTTGGGGCGTTTGTCCGAATACCGACTTTGGCAGTAGAACCAGCACCAGAACCTATAATAACATCCCCTCCATATTTTTGCATAATAATATCTGTATGATTATTATGTTTAATTGCGTCAATAAATGTGTTACCGTCGTTATTTATACCTAATTTTAAAACACCAGATACATCGGTCGCACCAATAGTAAGCTGGGCGGTATTATTAGATGTATAATCTGTCGTTGTATCGCTCATGGCTGGACCGGAAACTTCTAAAATACCTAAATTTTGAGTAGTGTGCCTTGAAATGCCATTGCCAGTCGAAACTGTTAATTTTGCCCCTTTTTTTATATTTGACATTAATATTATATATTATTATGTTAATAAATTTTTATATTATTAAATTGCTTATGATATTTTATTTATGTTGAGTTGATATAAATAAAATAATATTGAAAAGTTTATATTGAAAAGTTTATGTTGATAAGTGTGTGTTGATAAGTGTATGTTGATAAGTTAATAATATATTATAATCCTAAATGTTCTTTTATCATGTTTAATTGGTTATTCATGTCTTGATTTACTAATTTTAAGTTTTCTATTTCTAACTGTTGTTGTTGTATGGTAGTTTCGTGTTGTTGTATGGTAGTTTCGTGTTGTTGTATGGTAGTTTCGTGTTGTTGTATGGTGGCTTGTGTGTTGGAAATATCTATAATGTGTTGTTGTTGTATGCGGTCTATTTCCTGTGTAGCGCTAAAATTCAACGCAAACAGTTTATTTTTGTCTATAGTATGGAAATCATCTACTTCTTTTCCATAGCAAAATACATTATTCCACTGTTCATCAAAGGTAAAACTATTATCACTATTTCCAACAACGTCTTTCATTATTTCATCATTACCACTTACATCATTACTAACATAAAATCTGTATTTAACTCCACTAACATCTGCTAAATCAGTATGAAGTGTGTTTCCGTTCCAACTAATATCGGTTAATGTTCGCATTTCATTTGGAATAATATCCGTTTGTATAGAGACCGCAATAGGCATAATTTCATTCACTTCTTGTGCGATAAACCCAATTGTTTTTTTTTCACTTCTATTAATTTTATCTTTGTATTCGTAATACCTACAAGGTATATCTCTAACCATTTGTAAAGCCAAATCATCTGGAACATCTACAATATTTTCTTTTATGCGTCTATCACTTGCTACTATGTATCCTGTTTTTGCATACACACCCCCTTCCGCAAGAATAGAAAGAGTGTAAGCACTCCAAGTGCTATTGTAGTCATATCCCGACGACGATGCCCCGCCCCCATTCCCCGCACTTCGTATATAATATCCTGATGTAAAATTACTACTTGAATGAGTTAGACTTGTATTTATGTGAAGTAAAGCAGTTGGACTCGTTATTCCAATTCCTACTCTTCCAGTATTTGTTATTCGCATTCTTTCGGGCGGAGCAGTGCTTGAACTATCATTAGTGTAAAAAGCAAGTGCCGTTTTATTACTATAAGTTGCTTCGCTAATACCTGCTATTGCCGAATATCTATATGCGGTATTACCATTATCATACATATGAAATTTAATTCCTACGCCACCGCCAATATTAGATGATGTGTGCATTGCTTGATTATTAATCATTATTGGATAAAGAATATCTGTAGCATTTGATGAACTTCCACTAATATTTAATAATTCTCGGGGACTATTTGTTCCAATACCTACCTTCCCGCCATTTGGTTGTAATAATAAGTTATAATACAAATTATAATTTGTAGATAGTGCTTGTAAATAACTTGCTCCATTAGAACGAAGAGCACCAATAATTAGTCCAAAATTATTATTAGGCGAGCCAATTGGATTAGTTGTGGTAAAACCAGCGAGAGCACTGATGTTAAAACTGCTTGTATTGCTTGTCTGTGGTGTTTCTGTTCCAGCTTGGGCTTCTCCTACGATATATAAACGAGAATATGGACTTGATGTTCCAATTCCTACATCTCCTCCTGTGTAATATATATCACTAGAACCACTCCACACTGAACTACCTCCACCACTTCCACTTGCCGAAATAGTAGAACCAGTTATAGTAATATTTGTTCCAGCGGTTAAAGTATCTTGTTTTGAATCTATTTCTGTTTGTAAGTTAGTGATCTGGGAAATACTCATGGTTTTATTTGTAAGTGTGTTGGTAGAAGAAGCGGTAATATAACTTGAACCGTTGGTGAGTTGGTTGTTATTTGTAGGAATAGTAGGTGTTCCAGTTAATTGACTATAACTTATCGACTTATTTGTAAGCGTGTCGGTAGAAGAAGCGGTAATATAACTTGAACCGTTGGTGAGTTGGTTGTTATTTGTTGGAATCGTGGGCGTTCCAGTTAATTGACTATAACTTATCGACTTATTTGTAAGCGTGTCGGTAGAAGAAGCGGTAATATAACTTGAACCGTTGGTGAGTTGGTTGTTATTTGTTGGAATAGTAGGTGTTCCAGTTAATTGACTATAACTCATAGATTTATTTGTAAGCGTGTCGGTAGAAGAAGCGGTAATATAACTTGAACCGTTGGTGAGTTGGTTGTTATTTGTTGGAATAGTAGGTGTTCCAGTTAATTGACTATAACTCATAGATTTATTTGTAAGCGTGTCGGTAGAAGAAGCGGTAATGAAACCCTCGCCGTTGGTGAGTTGGTTGTTATTTGTTGGAATAGTTGGTGTTCCAGTTAATTGACTGTAACTTATCGACTTATTTGTAAGTGTATCGGTAGAAGATGCGGTAATATACCCAGAACCATTTGTGAGTTGATTGTTATTTGTTGGAATCGTAGCTAATTGTGTATATAATCCACTAATATCTCCTAAAGAAAGATCGTTTGTGGAAATAGTATCTTGTTTTGTTGCGAGTTGTGTTTCTATTGAACCTACTTTGGTAGTAATGTTACTTGCAAAACTTCCCGAATTATCAAGTGCTTGTGCTAATTCATTTAATGTATCTAACGCGCCTGGTGCACCTCCAATCAAATTGTCAACCGCCGTAGTTACAAAGGCAGTTGTTGCGATTTGTGTGGTGTTTGTTCCAGATGATGCGGTGGGAGCAAGAGGTGTTCCAGTTAGAGTTGGTGAAGAGATTGCTGCGTAAATCGTATTGATATTGGTGCCATTTTGTAAATAGGCGCCTGTTACATTTAATCCATCATTTATTTTAACAGTTGTATCTGTTTCATTTTGTATTTCAACCCCGCTACTTAAGATAATATTATCCGTTATACGAACCGTTCCGGTGCTTGTTGAGCCAATTGTAATATTACCGGAACCAGTGCTCGTAATCTCTAAACCTTGTGCTGATTCTAATTGTAAAACACCGCTACCTGTTGTATTTATCTTCATATTTTGATTGGTATCTGCCGCAACAACAATGGTGCTACTATCACTTTCAATTACTTTTTGACCGTCTATATATAGTGATCCGGGTCCAATGTAAATATCTTTCCACACATTTGATATATCTCCTAAACTATAAGTATCATTCGCGTTAGGAATAATAGAATTCATAAATGATGTGCTAGATGTATTTATCGATGATATATCTACTACATTGAAACTGGCATCATTAGCGGAAAGGTCACCATGAACTTTTATATTGTTGAGTGAAACATCAGTGGTTTCTGTAATGGTTGCTTGTTTTGCGTCGAGTGCTGATTGAAGTCCGTTTGTTTTTGCGATAGTAAGGTCGCCGTCTGCGATAGTAGCTTGTTTTGCGTCGAGTGCTGATTGAAGTCCGTTTGTTTTTGCGATAGTAAGATCGCCATCTGCGATAGTAGCTTGTTTTGCGTCGAGTGCGGCTTGAAGTCCGCTTGTTTTTGCGATTGTAAGGTCACCGTCCGCAATGGTAGCTTGTTTACTGCCGAGTTGTATGTATAATCCACTAATATCTCCTAATGAAAGGTCGTTTGTAGTAATAGTAGCTTGTTTTGCGTCGAGCGCGGCTTGAAGTCCGCTTGTTTTTGCGATTGTAAGGTCACCGTCGGCAATATTATCTTGTTTACTATCAAGTTGCGTGTATAATCCATTTACATCTCCTAAAGAAAGGTCGTTTGTAGTAATGGTTGCTTGTTTACTATCAAGTTGTGTGTATAATCCACTAATATCTCCTAATGAAAGATCATTTGTAGTAATAGTAGCTTGTTTTGCGTCGAGTGCTGATTGAAGCCCGTTTGTTTTTGCGATGGTAAGGTCCCCGTCCGCAATGGTAGCTTGTTTTGCGTCGAGTGCTGATTGAAGACCGCTTGTTTTTGCGATAGTAAGGTCTCCATCTGCGATAGTAGCTTGTTTTGCGTCGAGTGCTGATTGAAGACCGCTTGTTTTTGCGATGGTAAGGTCACCATCCGCGATTGTGTTTTGTTTGCTGTCAAGTTGAGCGTATAAACCACTAATATCTCCTAAAGAAAGGTCGTTTGTAGTAATAGTTGCTTGTTTTGCGTCGAGTGCTGATTGAAGTCCATTTGTTTTTGAGATAGTAAGATCGCCATCCGCAATAGTATCTTGTTTACTGGCGAGTTGTGTGTATAAGCCACTAATATCTCCTAATGAAAGGTCGTTTGTGGTAATGGTTGCTTGTTTTGCGTCGAGTGCTGATTGAAGCCCGTTTGTTTTTGCGATAGTAAGATCGCCATCTGCGATTGTGTTTTGTTTTCCAGCTACATCAGTTTCAATAGCATTGAGACGAACCGTAACATTTGAAGCAAAGTTTGCAGAATTATCAAGTGCATCTGCTAATTCTTTTAGCGTATCAAGAGCAATCGGCGCATTATCTACTAAATTAGAAATAGCATTATAGATATCTGTATTTATTTTAGTGTAAATAGTGCCACTTAAATCTTCTCCATTTATTAAAACTTGTATCGCTTCTAATACATTAAAACTAGCGTCATTAGCAGATAAGTCGCCATGAACTTTTAAATTATTAAGAGATACATCAACTGATTCTGTAATGGTTACTTGTTTTGCGTCGAGTTCTGATTGAAGTCCGTTTGTTTTTGCGATGGTAAGATCTCCATCTGCGATTGTGGTTTGTTTGCTGTCAAGTTGTGCGTATAATCCACTAATATCTCCTAATGAAAGGTCGTTTGTAGTAATAGTTGCTTGTTTTGCGTCGAGTGCTGATTGAAGCCCGTTTGTTTTTGCGATGGTAAGATCACCATCTGCGATCGTGTTTTGCTTGCTGTTGAGTTGCGTGTATAATCCACTAACATCTCCTAAAGAAAGGTCGTTTGTAGTAATAGTTGTTTGTTTTGCGTCGAGTGCGGATTGAAGCCCGTTTGTTTTTGCGATTGTAAGGTCACCGTCTGCGATATTATCTTGTTTGCTATCAAGCTGCGTGTATAATCCACTAATATCTCCTAAAGAAAGGTCGTTTGTAGTAATAGTTGCTTGTTTTGCGTCGATAGCAGATTGAAGCCCGTTTGTTTTTGCAATAGTAAGATCACCATCTGCGATCGTGTTTTGCTTGCTGTTGAGTTGCGTGTATAATCCACTAATATCTCCTAAAGAAAGGTCGTTTGTAGTAATAGTTGCTTGTTTTGCGTCGATAGCAGATTGAAGCCCGTTTGTTTTTGCAATAGTAAGATCACCATCTGCGATCGTGTTTTGCTTGCTGTTGAGTTGCGTGTATAATCCACTAATATCTCCTAAAGAAAGGTCATTTGTGGAAATAGTAGCTTGTTTTGTAGAAAGGTCGCTTTGTATAGCGGCTAGCGTTGTAGTGACATTTGCTGCAAAATTAGCAGAATTATCAAGAGCATCTGCTAATTCCTTTAATGTATCAAGAGCTGACGGAACATCTGTCCCGATTAAATCTCTCCCTTGTATAAAAATAGCACTTACATCAATCACATTGAAACTGGCATCATTTGCAGATAAATCGCCGTGAATTTTTAAATTGTTAAGAGATATATCGGTCGTTTGGTCAATAGTTGTAGATGTATTTTCAGAAGGTGTAAATAATATACCATTATGGTAAATACTACCGTTTAAACTAAGATCTCCTACTATTTCTAAACGAGTAGTAGGGTCGGTGATTCCTAAACCAACATTACCACTAGTATCTATTGACATACGTAGTTGTCTATTATTACTTGAATCCAATCCATAAAAATTCAAGTTTTTCATTTTATATAAATAATTCACATATAAAATGAAAAATTACAATTAATTAATTGGTTAATTAGTTTTTATTGTATTAGTTAATTAGTTTTTATTGTATTTGTGTATGTTTCGTGTTTGTTATTTTGTTTTAGTTAATCCCTAAATAATTCTTGATAAATTGTATGTCATTATTTAAACGATTATTTTCGTTTAATACATCGTTGAGTTGTTGATTTATGTCTTGATTTATAAGTTTTAATGTTTCAATATCTTGCTGTTGTGATTCAATAATTAATTTTTGATCATTAACGGTTTTATTTAACTCTTTTGTTGCTGCGATATGTGTGCAGAAAATACTATTGTAGTCTACGCCGAGTGATTCGGCCGCACTATTATTTTTCACAGTATACTTTAATTCGGGTATTAATTGTAAATCTTGTGCTATAATACCTGTTTCTCTTGTATAATCATTGTTTTCTATCAATAAGGTACCATTTGTATTCATTGGTATTCCTTGTGAGTTTACTTGAAAGTTATGTGAAATATCATACATCGTTCTTGTTTTAAAATACTGTTTTGGCGTCAGCTTCATAATGGTATCTAATGGGGTTGTAGGAATAGTCTCATTGTGTTTTAAACGGTCGTCTGATGATAATATATTACCACTTGCTTGCACGGTTCCAGAAAAATTTCCATTACCACTAACATCTAATGAGGGGGGAGAATATGAATATGAATCGCCTGTTGCGGTAGGTCCAGTAATGGTTGGGTTTGAATCAGATTCAGAATGAATGGTTGTCAACGTATATGTAATATTATTAATTGTAATTCTAGGATTTTTAATATCATGTATGTTTTTATTCCAATCTCCGAAACCCCATTTTCCGTATGGCTTCGGGCTGAAGTTTGCATTGCTCCAATTAATATTTCCAGCAAGAGATCCGTTAAAATATAACTTAACGGTATCTGTACTTGCTATATATTCATATTTGACATCGACTGAATTTTGTGTTAAATAATTTAAGGTTACTGAAGGAGATGATGAAGTTGTTGTTTCTTGATATTTAGGAGTAGTATCATCGATACCTGCCCAAAATCGTAATGTAACAGAAGAATCCCAAGATATACCATAATACATAAAATAAGTAGTGCCACCAAAACTGGTTGCACTTAGTTCCGTCCCTTCGAAAAATAAACCAAAATGTGCGTAGTTGGCACCGGATCCTCTCGTCATTGTATGTTCGTATTCAATTGTAAAATCAGAACCTTGTGGAATCCATCCTCCATTACTACTACTTGTCTCAAATAAAACCCAATTATTATAATTTTCATGACTATTAAACGTTATTTCATATTCATTTCCATCTGACTGCACCGCAATTTGTTGTGATGAAATATCTTTACCAATGGCAATTCTACCATCAACCTTTAAATTACCACTCACATCTAAATTATTTACGGATACATCGGTAGTTTCGTCTATGGTACTACCACCAACAAACAACGCGCCATTTTGATAGAGGTTTCCATTAAAACTGATGTCGCCATTAACATCAATTCCTTCTATTAAATTGGTTGTAACAGTACTTGTGTCTGATATGGTAAGTTTCCAAATCGTTGACTGAATAGCGTATGAATCATTAAAACCACCATGTATGTATAAATTATTACTACTATCATGAGCGTAAGCAGGTGAATATTTTCTACCTGGTGTATTGGAAAGAGATAACTCACTCCATGTATTATTTGTTAAATTAAATTTCCATGTTTCATCTGTAATACCAGCTGAACTCTTATGTCCGCCAAATATATAAATATAATTGTTATTATAAAGCATGGTTGCTCCATAACTTCCTACTGGTGCTGTCCCGGTTCCATCGTGTAACTGACTCCATGTGTTATTCGTTAAATTAAATTCCCAAATATCATTCGAGTGATCTCCACTTGAACGATCGCCTCCGTATATATATAGTTTTGTGGAAGTATATGCGTATGCTATATAATACCTAGTATCAGGTGGTCCTCCGGAGGTTGTTACAGTACTCCATGTATGGTTCGATAAGTTTAATCGATGCATGTCATTGTAAAATGAACTTCCTCTTCCTCCAAAATAATAAAGATAATCCGTTCCACTATCATTGTATAGAGCAATAGCACCTGCTTGTCTTGTAGGGACAGTCGTTCCTGAAGTAGATACTTCATATAATGTGTTATTTGTAGTATTGTACCTTAATACAGCATTTGTACTAGGATATCCACTAACATGTCTAGAACCAAATATACAGTAAACATAATCGCCATATGAAAATAAAAGGGACCCGTACAATTCAGAAAGAATAGTCCCACTGGTAGAATAGGATACTTGATTCCACGCTCTTGTTGTTAAATGAAATCGATACATTAAATTATTAACATTACTACCTCCAAATACATAAAAATAATCCCCGTGTATTGCTCCGTAGTGCGAAACATTAGCATTAGGTGAACCACTACTCGCGGTAATCTGACTCCATGTAGGAGGACTTTGAGTTATTACAGTTTGAGTTAATGTGGAAGTAGGTGTTCCTGCTTCCCATACATTATTGCTAGCATCCCATATAAGTGATTTACCAGACGTGGTTGTTGTTGAATTAAATGACACATCACTGAGATCACTGATAGAAGTAGCGCTTAAGTCTGTGAGACCGCCGCCTCCGCCACTTGCCGATATTGTAGTTCCAGTAATCGTAATATTAGTGCCGGCTGTTAATGTATCCTGTTTCGCATCTAAAGCAGTTTTAATTTGTGCTGACGTGGATGGATTCGTATTATTACTACTGGGAGCATTAAACGTTAAGGTTGCTTGTTTTGTGTCTATTTGCGTTTGTAGACTACCTAATGTATTTGTTACATTTGTAGCGAAATTACCGGAATTGTCAAGAGCAGACGCTAATTCATTTAATGTATCTAACGCACCTGGCGCACCTCCAATCAAATTGTCAACCGCCGTAGTTACAAAGGCAGTTGTTGCGATTTGTGTGGTGTTTGTTCCAGATGATGCGGTGGGAGCAAGTGGTGTTCCGGTTAAAGTGGGTGAAGAGATTGCTGCGTAAATCGTATTGATATTTGCGCCATTTTGTTGGTAATCACCTGTAACATTTATAGACGCGGTGTCAATTACATTAAAACTAGCATCGTTCGCGGAAAGGTCTCCATGAACATTGAGGTTGTTGAGGGATACATCGGTAGTTTCGTCTATGGTACTACCACCAACAAACAACGCGCCATTTTGATAGAGGTTTCCATTAAAACTGATGTCACCTGCTACTTCCAATTTGTATCCACTAGGATCACTTATTCCTATTCCCACGTTTCCTTCTACGATTAAACTACCTGAATTATCCAGACTTGCTGTATCGTAGTTTGGTCCCACAGACAGAGCGTAGTAGGTACTGAGTTTGTTTATTTCTACAGGGTTGTAAGTTGTTGTAGTGAGTGGAATGGTGTATTCAAACGTATATCCGGTAGACGATTGATTATTACCATATAAGTAAATCTTATTATTAGCGTATGTTAAACCGTGTCCTCTCGTTTGAGGAACCGTTATATTTGCCGCAATTAAACTACACTCACCGGTCAATACATTTAATACAGCAAAATCATTTAATATAGTAGGATGTCCTCCTCCGTATAGATATATGTTATTGTCTACTATGGTATGTTGAGACCATACACGACCGGTTGGTATTGTTCCCGATAAACTTACCTGACTCCACGTATTGTTTGTTAAATCAAATTCCCAACATTGTTGATCTTTTGTTGAGCCTGAAAAAATAAAAAATTTATTTTGATACGTTTCGATAATGGTATTGTATCTTGCAGAAGGAGCGGTTCCACTTCCACTGTGTAATTGTGTCCAAGTAGGAGTTCCGGCGATTAAGTCTATTTCATATACATCATTCAAGGCCGACGATGCAAATCCCCCAAAAACAATAAGTTTACTATTATACATTGTAACCGATGGTCCTCTCCTTATACTTATGGAGCCACCCGTAGAAACCAAACTCCATGTTGGAGTTGATTGTGTTAGGTCTAATTTATACAGATCATTAAAATTACTTCCACTACCAGCCCACCCACCGAAGACGTATATACAATTATTGTAATAAATAACAGAGTGTTCTAATATCTGTGCGTGAAACGTACCCGTTGTAGTTACTTGCGCCCATGTATTTGTTGATAGCGTATAACCCCATACATAATTTCTTACTGTAGAACTATTTTCCCTACCTCCTACAAAATATATTGTATCATTTCCATCGTAAACTGTATCTCCAAAAAAATCATAAGATGGAGTGTTGGTTGCAAGTTTATCTACCCACCCACCACTATTTGTAACAGTAGTAGTATTTGTGATACTGGCCGTTAATGTTCCTGGTTCCCATAATTTGTCAGTGTTATTCCATATTAACCCGGAACCTTGATTTGTAGAGATTGGGTTGAATGACACATCACTGAGATCACTGATAGAAG
>Ga0209533_1002692_pt1 | contig 15987 bp, 10 predicted proteins | sample COG_04_FD_184748 | JGI IMG/M metagenome (GOLD analysis project Ga0209533, IMG submission 184748) | Pelagic Microbial community sample from North Sea - COGITO 998_met_04 (SPAdes) (version 2) | ecosystem: Environmental > Aquatic > Marine > Neritic zone/Coastal water | place: Helgoland, sampling...
ACTATAAGCCAAAAGACTTTTCAATTTCCTTTGCTCTAAACCTACAAACGAACCTACTATTACTGACATAACCGCAATTAAAACTAAAAAATATCTAAAATTATCTAAAAAGTTATAAAAACTATAATAAAAAATTCTTATAAGTAAAATAAAAAAACCTATTTTAGGCATTATAGCAAAAAAAAATGTTGAACTAGAAGGAGATCCTTCATACACATCGGGAGACCATACATGAAAAGGAGCTAAGGCTAATTTAAAAAAAAGACTTACTAAAATAAAAACCAATGCAAATTGTAACAATGTTGTATCAAAAAGACTATAAAAGTAAGTTGAATCTTGATAACTATCTAATGGGGTTAGCATAAATAATCTATTAGCAAAATCAGAAATACCCCAGTTTGATTCTAATTGGGCTAAATTTAATGATTCAAAACTAGTTTGAGTATTATTATCTACAATTTCTTTTAACTCAGTCTCAGAAAAATTTAAAAACATATAAACAAACCCAAGAAAAGCTAAATCTTTTTTAGTTAAATCTCTGTCATCTAAACAATTATACAATAAGGAGTTTGAAAGTACATTTTCAACACCATGAAAAATATCATTAGAAATGTTTAAAATATTTTCAGAATCAATATTCATAAACAAATTAGCACCAAACATGCTATAAAAAAATTGAAAATCATTATCAATAAAAAAATTTTCGTTGTAAGTAAATAATTTTTGTATTAAAGCATATAATATTATAGTTTCATTTTGATTACTGTAGTAGTCTTCTAATTTTAAAGATTTAATTTCATTAGCCGGATAATCATAGAAATATAAATCTTTAAAATTTTCAAAACTAATAGTACCACTAATACCATAAATTAATGATGATCCGAATAAAAATAAACTCGAAGAGAAAGCTCCTAAAATAAAATATTTTAAACCTGATTCTACGGAAAAAGTAGAGTTCTTTTTAAAAGCAGCTAAAATATAAAAAGCCAAACTTTGAAGTTCAATAGCTAAATAGGCGGTAATTAAGTCATTAGAAGAACAAAGTAAAAATAACCCTAAAATTGAAAATAAAATCAATAAAATATATTCGAAATGGTTTATTTTTTGTTCGGTTAAATATTGATCTACCATAAATAGACAAAACATAGAAGTAATACCTATTAAAATTTTAGATGAAAAACTTAAATAATCATTTGCAATAGAATAATTAAAGTTTGTTAGCTCTAAAATATTTAAATTATCATTTATTAATAAAAAACAAGTCATATATAAAACTAAAATAGATAAATAAACTAAGGAACTTTTTATTAAAGGATATTGTTTATTTAGAGTTAAAAATATACTATGTATAAGCAAATATATTATAGAAATACTTAAAAACAATTCTGGTAATATATTTATTTCTTTAAATGTTAACAAATTCAATGTCATTTTAAATTATTTGTGGTAAATTAATATTAATATAAAAGTACGTTTTTATAATTTCTAGATAATTGTTTGAAAATACTTTGAGTTTTCTCTTGTTTAGTTGAGGTTTGAATAGTCAAAACTACAGCTCCTATAACAGATAGTAATAAAATAAACCCTGCAATTAAAAACTGCACAACATAATTAGTGTAAAGAATTTGACCAATAGACTCTAAATCTGTTAAAGAATCTAATTTTTCAAACCAATTAGTGTAACTATTAAATAAAAAAACATTAAAGTTATATGGGGACACTTTAAAAGTATTAAAAATTACTAATAACATTTCAATTAAAAAAACAATTCCTACAAAACTACCGAATGGAAAATATTTCAAAGAATCTTTAGTTAAATTAATGGTTTTAATATCTAACATCATTACAACAAATAAAAACAAAACAGCAATTGCACCTACATAAATTATAATGAAAATCAACGCTATAAATTCAATTTCTAAAATAAATAACAAACTAGAAGCTGAAATAAAACTTAAAACTAAAAACAACACTGAATAAATTGAATTTTGAACAGTTACAATCATTAAAGAACTGAATAACAAAAGGATTGAAAAAAAATAAAATAATAAGTTTAAGATCATGTTAATTAATTATAAATTTTATTTAAAAAAAGTTAATGAAAAAGGGATTCGAACCCTTGTCTTTTGGGGTATGATTCCAATGTTCTGCCAACTGAACTATTTCATTTTATTCCAGCTACACGTTCCCGTACAGCTACCTTGTTACGACTTCATCCAAATTGTTAATTTCTCAATAAATTTAATTTTAAAAGTTAAATTTTAAATTAATTAAATAAAATTTTCAAGCAAAATTAACTTTTCGCATGTGACGGGCGGTGTGTACAAGGCCAAGATACATATTCACCGCAACATTCTGATTTGCGATTACTAGTGATTCCAACTTCATATAAGCGAGTTTCAGCTTACAATCTGAACTAAGAAAAATTTTAAAGATTAACTTTAACTATTAATTTTAGTAACTTATTGTGTTTTTCATTGTAGCACGTGTGTAGCCCAACCTATAAAGGCCACAGTGACTTGACTTAATTCTTCTTCCTTCAATTTATCATTGCTAGTATTTTTATAATTTTATTTTTTTAATATATTATAAAAAATTTTAATATATTAACTATAAAAATAAGAGTTACGCTCGTTAAAGGAATTAACCAAACATCTCACGACACGAACTGACGGCAGACGTGCAACACCTGTAAAAAAATATTGAAAGAATGTTACTTATTTTTTATAAACTATGAAAAATAATTTTTTTTATTCAAAGGTTGGTAAGGTTTTGCGCGGATTATCGCATTAAACCACATGCTCCACCACTTGTTGTAGGCCCCCGTCAATTCCTTTGAGTTCTAATCTTGCGATCGTACTCCTCAGGCGGAGTGTTTATAGCGTTAGCTTAAAAAATCTAAAAATTTTATCTTTTTAAATTACAACACTCATAATTTACAGTATAGACTACTAGGGTATCTAATCCTATTTGCTACCTATACTTTCGTCCCTCAACGTCAGTTTTTACTAAAAAGCTGCTTTCGCTTTTGATATTCCTTTATATATCTATAGGGTTTATCCTTTCATATAAAATTCTACTTTTCTGTAAAAAACTCTAGTAAAACAGTTTTAAATGTTTTTATAAAGTTAGGCTTTATGATTTAACAAATAACTTATTTTACAACCTACGGACTCTTTACGCCCAATTATTTCGAATAACGCTTGCCCCTCCCGTATTACCGCGGCTGCTGGCACGAGATTTGCCGGGACTGCTTCTTTAAGTTATGTCATTATCATAATGAATTGAAAGAACTTTACGACCAAATTAGCCTTCATCATTCATACAGTATTGCTGGATCAAACTTTCGTTCATTGTCCAATATTCCTCACTGCTGGCCAAAAAATTGGCCTGGACCTTGTCTCAGTTCCAGTGTGGTTGATTATCCTCTAAGACCAACTAAAGATCAAAGGCTTGGTAAGCTTTTTACCAACAACCTAATCTTAAACAGAATTATCTTTTAGTATTTATAACACAAATTATATTTGTCAAAATTTTTTAAATTTATGAAATATTAACTCAAATAACTTGTTATTTTTAATTAGTTCTGTTAACAGAAGTAATAAAGTTTTATTTTTCTCTAAAAGGTTAAATTCTATCTTTTACTCACCCGTCTGCCACGAATAAATTCGTTAGACTTGCATGTGTAAAGCATACTATTAGCGTTCATTCTGAGCCAGGATCAAACTCATTTTAAAAAATTTTAAATAATTTTTTATAAAAAATTATAAAATTATTTATATTTAAATCTTTTTATAATAAAAGCATCAAAAATTAAAAAATCATTTAAAATAAAAGACATTAGTACTTATTAGCTAAAAATTTTACAATTCTTACACATAAAGCCTATCAAAGTAATTATCGATTACATCTTTAAGAAAATTTATCTTAAGGTTAGTTTCTTGCTTAGATGCTTTCAGCAATTATCTATTATAAATGTAGCTATTCGGCTATGCTATTGGTATAACAACCGATCCACCATTGATTTACTTTTCCCGGTCCTCTCGTACTAGGGTTTAGTCCTTTCAATTTTCTTTTGCCTACGGTAGATAGGGACCAAACTGTCTCACGACGTTCTAAACTCAGATCATGTACCGCTTTTTTTGGCGAACAGCCAAACCCTTGGAATCTTTTTCAATTCCAGGATGCGATAATCCAACATCGAGGTGCCAAGCCACCCCGTCGATAGGGTCTCTAAGGGATGATTAGCCTGTTATCCCCGGCGTACCTTTTATCCGTTGAGCGGTGATCTTTTCCACACAGAATCACCGGATCACTATAACCGACTTTCGTCCCTGTTTGATTTGTCAATCTTACAGTCAGGCAAGTAATATACTATTACGCTCTAAAATTGATTTATTCAATTTGAACTTACCATTGTGCGCCTCCGTTACTTTTTAGGAGGCGACCGCCCCAGTCAAACTACCCATTATGCAATGTTTTTTGTAATTAGTAACAAAAAATTTTAAGAGTGGTATTTCACTAACATTCTTTTTTATTTACTTGCGTAAAAAAATTATAACAATTTCCCACATATTCTATACATAAAAATATTTATTACAATACATAAATATAGTAAAGGTGCACGGGGTCTTTCCGTCTAGCCGTAGGTACTCCGCATCTTCACGGAGATTTCAATTTCACTAAGGTTATGTTGGAGACAGTAGGACAGTCGTTACGCCATTCATGCAGGACACCAATTAAATGCCAAGGAATTTCGCTACCTTAGGACCGTCAGAGTTACAGCCGCCGTTTACTGAGAGTTGTGGTTCAAGCCAAAACTTTAACCGTTAATTTTACAGCACTGGGCAGGCGTCAGTCCCTATACTTCTTTTTACAAATTTGCAGAGACCTGTGTTTTTATTAAACAGTCGCTGTCCTCGATTTTGTGACAACTTTTATAGGTTTCCCTATAAAAGTTATTCCTTATTCCAAAGTTACGGAATCATTTTGCCGAGTTCCTTCAACATAATTCACTTAAGCGCCTTAATTTACTCAATTTATTGACCTGTGTCGGTTTACAGTACGGTAATTTTTTTATCAAGCTGTTTCTTGAAAATACTATTAAACTAATATAAACCATTAAATAAAAATTTAATTCATATTTTGTCACTTTTTCTAAAAATTAAAAAAGAAATTACTTTTTACCCATCAATTAAAACACTCGTATTTTAAATTTTAGGGACCGATTTACTAACAAAGAGGATTAGCCTTTCTTTGTAAACCTTCAATTTTAGGCGACATTGTTTAAACAATGTTTTTCGCTACTCATATCAACATTCTCACTTCTGATTTTTCCAGTTTATGTAACCATAAACTATCTTTAAAATACAGAACGTTCTGCTACCATTAAAAATATAAATATTATATTTTAATTTATAGTTTCGGTGAATAATTTTAGTCCTTATACATTTTAAAAACAAAAAAACTAAACCAATGAGCTGTTACGCTTTCTTTAAAGGATGGCTGCTTCCAAGCCTACCTATCGGCTGTTATTATATTTTTCATTTTTTTTTCACTTAATTATTCTTTAGGACCTTAACTAATAATCTGGGCTGTTTCCCTCTTGACTAAAGATCTTAGCACCATTAGTCTGTCTGCTTATATTCTTTTAAATTTTATTCGGAGTTTCACTAAATTCAGTAAAACTTTACATTCCCTTTATTTAATGAGTGCTCTACCTAAATTTAAAGTATATAAACGCTCTACTTAAATAGATTTCGCAGAAAACCAGCTATCTCTAAGTTTGATTGGCCTTTCACCCCTAACCACAAATCATCTCAGTATTTTTCCACATACACGAGTTCGGTCCTCCAATAAGCGTTACCGCTATAAATTCAACCTGTTCATGGTTAGATCACTTAGTTTCGGGTTTTATTTTAGAGACTAAATTGCATTTTAAAACTTAATATCTTTTAGCCTACACTTTTTAGTTTAAGCTCGCCACTAAAATAAACTCGTTGATCCATTATACAAAAGGTACGTTGTTACTTTTTTAAATATAAGCTTCAACTGATTGTCAACATTTAGTTTTAGATTCTTTTCAAACTCTCAAGTTCTTTTCACCTTTCCCTCACGGTACTTTATATTACACTATCAAATATTAAAACTTTTAGACTTCGAGGGAGGTTCCCCGATATTCAATCAAAACACGACTTGTTTCAATTTACTAAAAAATTACCAAAATATTTTTATTTTACAGGGCTAATTATTTAAATTTTTCCTTCTATGGCTAACATTTTTATTAAATAAAAATAAAAGTTGGGTTCGTTTTGTCTACATTGTTTTCGTTCGCCACTACTTACAATTTCTCGGTTGATTTTTTTATTTAGTTACTTAGATGATTCAATTCACTAAATTTTTAATTTTAGACACAATGTTCTAAAATTATCATTTTTTTTGGTTTTCCATTCGGATATTTATAACTCTCAGCATGTTTTAATACTCGTTATAAAATTTCGTAAATAAAACGTCCGTTTATTTAAGTTTTAATATGTAGGCATTCTCTAAATGTTTTATAATAATGACTTTTTTAAATAAACTAATAGTTTTTCAATTAATATTAATGTTTAACATAGGGTGAATAACGAGATTTGAACTCGCAACTTTTAAGACCACAACCTAACACTCTACCGATTGAGTTATACCCACCTAGAACATAATAAATTTAACTTAATCCCAATCTAATGCTCCTATATACCATATATAAACAAATCCTATACCTAATTCAATAATAAAATCTATCATGGACCAAAAGCCCAATACACTTAAACTATTTAAAGAAACACACCAAGGTAATAGAAACATCGTTTCTATATCGAAAACTATAAATAAAATTGCAACTAAATAAAATTTGACGTCAAATTTATGTCGAGCATCTTCATAAGGTTCAAACCCACATTCATAAGACGATAATTTCTCAGTCTCGGGATTTTGAACAACTAAAAAATAAGAAAGACCGACAATAATAATAGATAGTACTATTCCAATCACTAAAAAAATGAAAACTGTTGAATATTCATTATGGATTAATGAAAAGTTTTGATTAAAAAAATATGCATCTTTTATTTCTAAAATTTTATTATTTAAAATCATTTTTAAATAACCGACCAATTATTTGATTTAGTTTAAGTTAGAGTTTATTTATTCATAATAAATAAACTTGAAATTATAAAAATTATAAAAATTCTGTAATCTGCAAATTCCCCAACAAGTAACCAAAATTGTCTTATACCTAACAATAAAGTAGTACCTATTAATATTAAAAAAGTATAATGGTAAATATAACCTGATTGCAACTTATTTAAATATAAAGCTTTTTTACTTATAGCAGAGGATAATCCCATAGGGCCTAGAATTTCAAAAATACCTCTATCAATAATCTTATAACTTATTTTATAGCCAAAATTAAAGAAAAATTGACCTATATATTCGTTATACACTTTGTCAAAAAACCACTTTTTATTCAAAAAATTGTAAAATTTTTTACCTAATGTAGAAAATTTTATCAAAAATATAATTTTAGAATTATTAACGTATAACACAAAAGCAATAAAAGTACCTAAAATACTTAAAAAAACTGGCAATAATTTAAATTGGGTTGGGATAAATTCAGAGTCAACCATATTCATATTTTCAGGTAGAATAAACAGTGAATTTCCCCAAAAATCGGTCCCCAAACCAATTATCATGTCTTTAGTATAAAAACCTATAAATATACTTGGGATTGATAAAATTGCTAAAGCGATACAAATTTGGTAAGATGAATCATAGGCTTGACAAATAACTTTTTTATAACCATTTGGTTTAGACAAAAAGGTTAAGTAAATTAGTCTAGTTGAATAAAACGCTGTGCAAAAAGCACCTATTGATCCTAAAATATAACTAAAATGACCTGCAATAGAATATTTACCATAAGCTACCTCTAGTATAACATCTTTAGAATAAAAACCAGTTAAAAATGGAAATCCTATTAGAGCCAAAGAACCAATAACCATCATAGAATATGTGAATGGAACTAACTTTTTTAAACCCCCCATTTTTCTCATGTCTTGTTCGTCACTTACAGCATGAATAACAGAACCAGCACCTAAAAATAGCAAAGCTTTAAAAAAAGCATGGTTAACTAAATGAAACACACCAACTGAATAATTTGACAATCCACAGGCAAATACCATGTAACCTAATTGACTACAAGTCGAATATGCAATAACTCTTTTTAAATCGTTTTGTACTAAACCGATAGTACCAGCAAAAAAGGCAGTTAAAGCTCCTAAAACAGTAATATAGTTCAAAACAACTGGAGTATATTCATAAATAGGAGAAGATCTGGCTATTAAAAAAACTCCCGCGGTTACCATCGTTGCAGCATGAATTAAAGCAGAAACAGGAGTAGGACCTTCCATAGCGTCAGGTAACCAAGTATGTAAACCTAATTGAGCAGATTTACCTATAGCCCCTACTAAAATGAAAATTCCTATAATAGTTATTAAATTAAATTCTAAATTTAAAAACGAAAAGGTTTCTAAAGAAAAAAAAGGGGTTAAAGAAAAAACAGTTGCATAATCAACAGCTTTGTATTTAACAAAAATTATTAATATACCCATAACCAGACCAAAATCCCCGATTCTGTTTAAAACCATTGCTTTAATAGCTGCTTTGTTAGCTTGAATTCTAGTAAACCAAAAATTAATTAACAAATACGAACACAAACCAACACCTTCCCAACCAACAAACATTTGTACAAAATTATCAGCTGTTACTAAGATCATCATAAAAAATGTAAACAAAGATAAATACGACATAAATCTAGATAAATGGGGATCATGAGCCATATATTCAGTTGAATACAAATGAACTAAAGACGAAACAAAACTAACAACACAGCACATAGTTACAGTTAAACTATCAAATAAAAAACCCCAATCAATGTTTAACATTTCAGAATCAATCCAAGAAATTAATTTAATATAAGTCGGGCAATTTAAAATAGCAACTTCGTAAAATGAAAAAAGAGACAAAAAAAATGTTAATATTAAAAAACTAACAGTTAAAATTGATGAGCCTTTAGGTCCTAGGTATCGACCAAATAACCCAGCTATTAACGAACTTAATAAAGGTAAAAATATTATTAATAAATACATAATAAAATAATAAAAATCAATTTAAAATTTTAAAAAATGGAATAAAAGGATTTGAACCTTTGAATGTTCGTACCAAAAACGAATGCCTTACCACTTGGCTATATTCCACTTAAGCAACAGTTTTAATTTTTAATAATTAAGTAATAATGGACTCGAACCATTAACATTCTCGTTGTAAGCGAGACGTTCTACCAATTGAACTAATTACTTTACTAATTTTAAAAATGTTAGATTTTTATTACTTTTCTATTTGAAGAGAATGCTTCATAAACGGTATAAAAAAAAAACAAAGAAGATAATGCTGAAATATAAGATCCCCAAGAAGCCATTTTATTAAAAGTTAAAAAAGCATCCGGATAATCTGGAATCCTTCTAGGCATACCTGCTACACCTAAAAAATGCATAGGAAAAAAAGTTAAATTTACCCCTACAAAAAAAGTCCAAAAATGAATTTTACCTAAAACTTCTGAGTATCTAACACCTGTGATTTTATCAAACCAATAATAAACACCACCAAGCATTGAAAAAACAGCACCCATGGATAAAACATAATGAAAGTGAGCAACCACATAATATGTGTCATGTAAAGAAATATCAATACCAGAATTAGCCAATACTACTCCAGTAACACCCCCCACTGTAAATAAAAAAATAAAACCAATTGCAAAAAGAGTAGGGGTTCTTAAGTCAATAGACCCTCCCCACAAGGTTGCAAGCCAACTAAAAATTTTTATACCCGTAGGTATTGCGATAATCATAGTAGCAGCTGTAAAATAAGCTCTAGTATCAATATCTAACCCAACTGTAAACATGTGGTGAGCCCAAACTATAAAACCTAAAACTCCAATTGAAAACATAGCATAAACCATTCCTAAATAACCAAAAATAGGTTTTCTTGCAGAGCTCACAACAATATGACTAATAATACCAAATCCAGGTAATATTAAAATATAAACTTCAGGATGACCAAAAAACCAAAATAAATGCTGATACAATACCGGATCCCCCCCCCCTGCAGGGTCGAAAAAAGTCGTGTTAAAATTCCTGTCTGTTAAAAGCATGGTTATTGCTCCCGCTAACACTGGAAGTGACAACAATAATAAAAAAGCGGTAATTAAAACTGACCAAACAAATAACGGTAAATTATGAAACGATAAACTTTTTACACGCATATTAAAAATAGTACATATAAAATTAATAGCTCCTAAAATCGAAGACGCACCAGAAAGATGCAAACTAAATATAGCCAAATCCACAGCTCCTCCCGAATGCGCTGTGGCGCTTGATAAAGGAGGGTAAACCGTCCAACCCGTACCTGCTCCCGATTCTGTTAAAATAGACGCAAACAAAAGTAATAAAGAAGGCGGTAATAACCAGAAACTAATATTATTCATTCTAGGGAAAGCCATATCAGGCGCTCCAATCATTAAAGGAACAAACCAATTACCAAAACCTCCTATTAATGTGGGCATTACCATAAAAAAAATCATAACGAAAGCATGTCCAGTAACTATTACGTTATATAAATGATGGTTATTTTCTAAAAAACCACTGTTTGGTTGATAAAGAGTTAATCTAATATACAATGACAATGCAGTACCTGCTACACCTGAAATTGCACCAAAAATTAAATATAAAGTTCCTATATCTTTATGGTTTGTTGAAAAAAGCCAACGAGTTACAAATTGATAAAAAGGGTTAATTTTACTTTCTAAAGTATGAACTGTCATATTAAAAGTTTTAGTTACCAAATATTTTTTTTTAAACCGTATATTCTTTTTTCTTTTGCTAATCGTAAAAAAACTAACCTAGAAATAGAGTACAGCTGCCTAAAAACGGATTTTCTAGAAGTTATAACACACCTATTGTTAAAATTATTACTATTAATTCGATTAGGTAGATCAGTTAAATTCAAAACAGCATTCCAGCGAATATTTTTCATTAAATTATTATTTTTAGTTAAACTTTTTAAAATTTTATAGTTTTTTTCAAATTTCAAAAAATTAATTCTTTTTTGCTTATCTTTTCTTAATAACTTTTTCATAAAAATTATTTTTGTAATTTAACATTTTTCCAAGGTGAAAGGAATGAAAAATTTCTATATTCTTGAGCCATTTCAATCGGTTCATTAACTATTCTTTTTTGAATTTCATGATATCTAATTTCAATAAACCCGCTCAAAGGAAAATCTTTTCTTAAAGGATACCCCTCAAAACCGTAATCTGTTAAAATTCTTTTTAAATTTGTATGGTTTTTAAAAAAGACTCCAAACATATCCCAAATTTCACATTCATACCAACCTGCGGATAAAAAAACTTTGTCACACGAGTCAATACCCACTACCTCATTAGTAAATGTTTTGATTCTTAAACGGCAATTATACCTAACACTTAATAATTCATAAACTAACTTAAACCTGTTGTAATTAAAAGGGTAATCAACACCAGTTATACAGGTTAAAATTTCAAATTGATATACCACATGGTTTTTTAATAACTTTAATAATATCAATAAGTTACTCGGTTTTACTACCAAAACCAAGTCATTATTAAAAATTTGAATTTTTTCTAAAGGACATATCTTCAATAAACTTTTTATATTTTCTACTTTTAATTGTTGACTCATGGGTTTTTAAATTATTAGTTAACTAACATCTTGTTGCGATAAGTAAATTTTAAACCTTCGTTTTTTGTGGTAATTTTTTTATTTGTTTTTAACACACTTTCATTTTGAAATTCTGTTTTTAAAAACAGAATAAAAGAGTTTTTTGATAAAAAAGGGTTTTTAAAAAAACAAATACTCCCATCTGAAAAAACATTTACAGTCTGCAACGTTTTAAACCTAAAACTCATAAAAAAACTCTACCTATCAACTTCTCCAAAAACTATGTCTTGAGTACCTATAATCGTTACGACGTCTGCAATTAAATGACCTTTAGACATAAAATCTAAAGATTGTAAATGGTTAAACCCAGGTGCTTTAATCTTACATCTATAAGGTTTGTTTGTATTATTGGAAACTAAAAACACACCAAATTCACCTTTAGGAGCTTCACTCGAAATAAAAACTTCACTGGAAGGTATGACAGCACCTTGAGTATACAATTTAAAATGATGTATTAACGATTCCATCGATTCTTTTAATTCTTTTCGAGAAGGTGGTGTTAACTTATTGTTATTGGTTTTAACACTACCGCTAGGAATATCATTCAAACATTTTTCAATTATTTTTAAAGATTCCCTCATTTCAAAAATTCTAACTAAATATCTATCATAACAATCCCCATTTGTTCCGACAGGTATACCAAAATCCAACTGATTATAAATTTCGTAAGGTTGAGACTTTCGTAAATCCCATTTTATTCCAGAACCTCTAAGCATTACGCCACTAAACCCCCATTGATACGCGTTTTCAGTTGAAACCACTCCAACATCTACCAAACGTTGTTTCCATATTCTATTTTCAGTTAATAAATCTTCAATTTCAATTAATCTCAGATTAAATTGTTGAACAAACAAAAAAATATCATTTAAAAGACCTGCGGGTAAATCTGTAGAAACGCCACCAGGTCTGAAATAAGCTGCATGCATACGAGCCCCCGAAACTCTTTCATAAAACTCCATTAATTTTTCTCTTTCTTCAAAAAACCATAACATAGGCGTCATTGCGCCAACGTCCATAGCATGGCAACCTACAGCTAATAAATGATTTAAAATCCTAGTAATTTCAGCAAAAATAACTCTAATATACTGGGCTCTTTTAGGTATCTTGGAGTTAAATAATTTCTCAACGGCTAAACAGTAAGTATGCTCTTGAGACATCATAGATACATAATCTAACCTATCAAAATAAGGTAATGCTTGAACATAATTTTTATATTCAATTAATTTTTCGGTACCTCTATGTAAAAGACCTATATGTGGATCTGCTCTTTCAACTATTTCACCCTTTAACTCTAAAACAAGTCTAAGAACGCCATGAGCTGCAGGATGTTGAGGACCAAAATTTATAGTAAAATTTTTAATTTTTTTTATTAAATTTTTTTTTTTAAATGTCATATATAATTCTTTTTTTAACAAAACCCATAAAAAATTCCCGATTATTGTATTTCAGTATTTTAATAAATTTTATAAAAACTCTTGAGTTCGAAATGATTTCAGGTTTAGAAAGAGTGGGATTCGAACCCACGGTATATTAATATTATACAAAGATTTAGCAAACCTTCACTTTAAGCCACTCAGTCATCTTTCTTATTTTTATTAAGCCTAAGTAGACTTGAACTACTGACTTTACGCTTATCAGGCATACGCTCTAACCAACTGAGCTACAGGCTTTTATAGAAAATACCTTTTAATCTTGGCCTAACTCTAATTTAGTCATAACGTAGTGATGGAATTGTAAAGTTGGAAGTGAAACAACAACTATAGGCATAAACCCATGATTTACGCCACAAATTTCACTACATTGACCGAAAAAAACACCAACACGTTTGATAAATAAATTTAATTGGTTTAACCTACCTGGGCAAGCATCGACTTTTAAACCAAATGAGGGTACAGTCCAGCTATGTAAAACATCAGCAGCACTTACTAATAGTCTTAAATGAGTATTAGTTGGAAGTATTACCCTTTTATTAGTCTCTAATAAACGAAAATATCCTTGTTTGTTTTTTGGTAACCCATCTAAAACCATCATATAACAAACATATTTTAAACTTTGATCTTTTTTTTGACATGAATTAAATTCAGAGATCTCATAACTCCAAAACCACTGGTGACCTAATATTTTTAAAGATAATTCTGGCTCTGCAATTTCATCCATAGCGTAAAGCAAAGTAAAAGAGGGTGTTGATAATAATAAAAGAATAAAAGCTGGTACTGACGTCCAAACTATCTCTAATTCTTTAGCATGAACAAAATTTGTATGAAATTTATTGTTATGTTCTGAAAAATAGTATATAGTAAAAACTAATAACCACCCAACAAATAAAACAATAATAGTTATTAAAAACAACAAATGTTTATTAAAAATCAAAATACCTTCCATAGTAATACTTGCAGGTTCATGTAAGTAAGTTTGCCAAAATGCAGGGCTATCACAATAAGTTATAAAAATCATTTAAGTTTACAAAAAGTTTAACCTATTAATTAATGAAAATATTTATATCTTCAACGAGATTTGAACTCGTGTTTTCGCCGTGAAAGGGCGATGTCTTAACCCCTAGACTATGAAGACAAATAAAAAATTGATGTGTATAGAAACTAACTAAAATTTTAGCATACAAATAGTTAAAACTGGATTCGAACCAGTAACCTTTAGGACATGAGCCTAACGAGCGGCCTTTGCTCTTTTTAACTTAAAGTTTTTAATCTATTTTTTTAAGTATTATAAACCAAAAATATCTTTAGTCAATAAACTATTTTTGGTTTATAATACTTAAATAAGTTATTTCAAATCTCTCTATGTTTAAAATAACAACCGGGTTACACTGCAATAATTTAAAATTTTTTATGGGGTTTAGAAAAAATTACTCGCGGTAATAAAACTTTATAAATTTTAATTGAATATATTCTTTCCGTTCGGTTAGATCAGTATCTCACAATTTTTTCAAGTTCGTTTCTTAAGTATGTGTCTTGAAAAACCCTTACGCTTTGCGATAATAGGTCTGGGTTTTCTGTAATACAACATAAATCACTTGTATAGAAGTAAATTACACAAAGTTATATAAGATTTTGGCCATGATGCCATTATGATCATTTACAAGTTCCATTATCTGATCTACTGCCTGATTTAATGTACCAGGGTCTATACGATTCGAATACAAAAGTGCTAGAATTATACCTATTCCTACTAAACCACCTAGTATTGTTTTTTGAGTGTTAAAGGTGGCATAGTCTAAAGGTTGCTGTTTCTCCTCAAAATTATCCATTTTTGCGCGCATGTCTGCCAACATATCTAACAACTCTGCATTCTGATGCTGTAAAGTGGTTATGCTTGTCTGTAATGTCTGTATTTCTCCCACTAAAGAAGAAATAACAAACGTTAACGCTATAACAACTAGTGATAGCGTTAGAGTTATTAAGGTATTTAAATTAAAATTTTTAAATGTCATATTAAAATCTTTATTACTTATCCAGCTGGTAGGTAAAAATCATATAGGAATGAATTCTATCGTACCTATATAGAAGGGGGTAAGATTTTTACACCCAAATAAGAAAAAGTTATGAACACCTGAGCCCAAGATCACTTTACCCGTAAATTAAAATATAATTTTCTTAGCCAAATTAAAATTTTAAAATTATTGCAGTGTAACCCAGTTGCTATTTTAAACATAGATAGATTTGAAATAACTTATTGAAGTATTATAAACCAAAAATAGTTTATTGACTAAAGATATTTATAGGATAAAAACCCATCGAGTTTTGTAAAGGATACATGGAAAAGAACTCCTTTAGGTAAAATTGGTGGTTAAAGTTATTCTCGGGGTACGGGTGGTGAGTTTTTTGAAGAACTGTGAAAAAATAACCTTATAATGAGGGGAGGGTAAATACATGTATTTTTTAAAAAAACTTAAACAAGTATGTTAACTCTATTTTTTATTTTTACCACGTTATTGTCACTAATATTAACCTATCTTAAACCAGTTTTATAAAAATCATTTGAGTATGATTAAAAATTTTAATTTAAATACCTTAATAACTCTAATGCTATCACTAGTTGTTATAGCGTTAACGTTTGTTATTTCTTCTTTAGTGGGAGAAATACAGACATTACAGACAAGCATAACCACTTTACAGCATCAGAA
>Ga0209533_1002693_pt1 | contig 15982 bp, 24 predicted proteins | sample COG_04_FD_184748 | JGI IMG/M metagenome (GOLD analysis project Ga0209533, IMG submission 184748) | Pelagic Microbial community sample from North Sea - COGITO 998_met_04 (SPAdes) (version 2) | ecosystem: Environmental > Aquatic > Marine > Neritic zone/Coastal water | place: Helgoland, sampling...
GGTGTGGGGAGACTACCCGTTTGATCAGGCACGTTGAGACCCCGGGGCGACCTATTTTAAAATCGTTGTTGTACTACTACTGGCGCTCCCGCGCCGATTTTCTATGAAAATCAAGCACGGTGGGTCTGGTTATATTATAGCGTCCCTGCCATAATTGTCAAGCGGTAATTTTACGGCATTTCAAACTCCCGTTTCAGTTTGACGTATTCCTCCCAAGCCTCATCAGCAGCAGCCTTAGCCTTAGCATAAGCAGCAGCAACATCCTCCCAAGCAGCATCATAATAAGCAGCATCATAATAAGCAGCTTCAACAGCCTGCCACTCAGATTTAGCCTTATCAACGTCTTCTTTAGTTACCATCATTCTCTCCCGTTGTCGTTGGTATGGTCATATTATAGCGTCCCTGCCATAATTGTCAAGCGGTAATTTTACGCTTTTTCAGGCGCCGCTAGTTTCCAATAATTAGTTAGTGCAGCGTGTGTATTAGCATAAGCCTCATAAGCATCATCATAAGCATCATAATAAGCAGCATCAGCATAATCAATAGCAGCCCTAGCCCTATCAACAGCAAGAGCCGCCTCACGCCTATCAACATTATTGACGGTGCTAATATTAAACACTTCGGCCGCATCATCATAAGCAGCCCTAGCATCAAGACGAGCAGCATCCGCACGAGCAACACTAGCCCCAGCCTTAGCGGAAGTTTTATAAGCCTCGAATAAATCAGCCTTAGCCTTATTAACATCTTCTTTAGTTAGCATTTTCAAATTCCTCTTTTAATTTAACGTATTCCTCCCAAGCAGCATCAGCAGCCTCATCAGCAGCTAGTTCATCAGCAAAAGTAGCAGCCTCATAAACAGCTTCAGCAGCTTTAGCAGCAGCCTTAGCCTTCTCAACATCTTCTTTAGTTACCATTTTTCTTTCCTTTTTTAATTTAATGTATTTATCCCAAGCATCATCAAGAGCAGCAAGAGCATCAGCAACACCAAAAGCATCAGTATAATAATGCTTATGAGCAGCAACCCACTCAGCCTTATCAACATCTTCTTCAGCCTTATCAACCTGTTCTTTAGTTACCATTTTCAAATTCCTCTCTTAGTTCGTCATACCGATGCCAGGCAGCATCAACAGTAGCAGCAGCTTCAGCTTTAGCCTTAGCATAAGCATCAACAGCAGCAAGAGCAGCATCAGTAGCAGCAGCAAGAGCCGCATTAGCCTCAACAGCAGCAAGAGCAGCATCAGCCTCAACAGCCTCAGCCTCAGCTTCAGCCTTATCAACATCTTCTTTAGTTAGCATTTTTCTTTTCTCTCTAGTAGTTAATATATACATAATAGACTACCTCAGCCCAGTTGTAAAGTGTAAATATTTACAGTTGACAAACGGTAATTAGGTGTGCTAAAATCGGCGCGACCGCGCCGATTTCTTATGAAAATCAAGCTCTGTGTTTTATGACATAAAAGCGCCTGAGATAACCACGAAAAAAACAATCATAAGCATTAAGTCTAAGGTATCCATCACTATCTCCCGTTGTCGTTGGTATGGTTATATTATAGCGTCCCTGCCATAATTGTCAAGCGGTAATTTTACGCTTTTTCAAATTCCTCTTTTAATTTAATGTATTTATCCCAAGCCTTGTCAGCAGCCTTATCCAAAGCAGCGGCCTTAGCCTTAGCCTTAGCATAAATAGCAGCAACATCCTCCTCGGCTTCAGCAGCCTTAGCATCAGCGTCAGCAGCTTCAGCTTCAGCCTTATCAACATCTTCTTGAGTTAGCATTTTCAAATTCCTCTTTTAATTTAACGTATTCCTCCCAAGCCTCTTCAGCAGCCTCAGTAGCAGCAGCAAGAGCAGCTTCAATAGCATCAACATCAGCAGCAGCAAGAGCAGCAGCCTCAGCATCATCAGCTTTAGCAGCAGCCTTAGCCTTCTCAACATCTTCTTTAGTTACCATTTTTCTTTCCTTTCTAGTAGTTAATATATACATAATAGACTACCTCAGCCCAGTTGTAAAGTGTAAATATTTACAGTTGACAAACGGTAATTAGGTGTGCTAAAATCGGCGCGACCGCGCCAAAATTATAACAATTCTGGCGGGGTCTGTCAAGCGGTAATTTTACGCTTTTCTAGCCTTGACTTTGTCCATCAATTCCCATAAGCGAGCACTAGCCCTATCTGCTTCTCTAGCCATTTCTTCGATTTTAGACAAGGCTTGTTCAACTTCGCCCGCTACGCTTTCGATTTTGTCCATTTCTTGCTGTTGAATTAAAAATAGATCGTTTGGCATTTTTCTTTCCTCATTTGGGTTGGTATGGTTATATTATAGCGTCCCTGCCATAATAGTCAAGCGGTAATTTTACGCTTTTTCAAACTCCTGTTTCAGTTTGAAGTATTTAGCCCAAGCCTTGTCAGCAGCCTCAGCAGCAGCTTTAGCATCATCCCAAGCAGCAGCTTTAGCATTTAACTCAGCAGCTTTAGCAGCATCATAATAAGCAGCATCAGCAGCTTTAGCAGCATCATAAGCCTTCTCTACATCTTCTTTAGTTACCATTTTTCTTTCCTCATTTGGGTTGGTATGGTTATATTATAGCGTCCCTGCCATAATAGTCAAGAGGTAATTTTACGCTTTTTCAAATTCCTTTTTGAGTGCGATGTATTTGTCCCAAGCATCCTCAGCAGCGTCAAAATCAGCATTGATGAATTTATCCCAAGCATCCTCAAAAGCAGCAAAAGCAGCATCAGCAGCATCATCAGCCTTAGCATGAGCAGCTTTAGCAGCATCATAAGCCTTCTCTACATCTTCTTTAGTTACCATTTTTCTTTCCTCATTTGGGTTGGTATGGTTATATTATAGCGTCCCTGCCATAATTGTCAAGCGGTAATTTTACGCTTTTTTGTTGTTAGGCCGAGTCTTTTGGCGATGACTCTATTCTGTAAATATAACGCCACGGCTGGTGCGGGTAGGGGGTACGGATGAGTTTACGCTCGACGGTTTCTAGCCAAACAATTATATTCTTTTTACCTGGGCTTTCTACCCTTATTGGAAACCATACAAACCATTTATGCCACAACCGCAGCGCTCGAAGTTTAACACCTTCTCGTCTCACTTTAATAATCATCTTCAAAGCCCCAGTGTATTGATATAATAGCTATAAAGTACAAACGTGCCCGCAGCAGCGGTAAGAAGTGGAATCAGTTTAATCATTTGTAAAGCCTATGTTTGCTAGTTGATATATACATAATAGACTATCCCTGCCTAGTTGTAAAGTGTAAATATTTACGCTTGACACACAGAGACTAGCTATGATAAAATCGGCGCGCCTACCCTAAAAAACCCGACTTATTACCACTTGACAACCTCGGAGCGGCGCGACCGCGCCAAAAAATTATACCACGCCCCGCCCTGCCCGTCAACACTTATTTTTTGGTAATTTTACCATTGACACAAGCGCAAAAAGTGCGTTATAATGGCGTGATGCCTGAAAAACGTGGTGTTACCGTGAGTGTTACCTTTCGTAACAGGCAACACTGTTTGTTACCGCTAGTAACATCCTGGCCGCCCCTATAAAAAAGTGTTAGCCTATAAAAAATCGCTAAGTCGTTGATTTTAAAGGGTTTTCTCAAAGGTGGCACAGGCATTGCACCTATAAAGGTATAGCGGGAGCGCTGAAAATCTCAAAAGGGGTAATAATACCGCTTTACAGAACCTCAAAACCTCGCTATAATACAATCTCACTTAATCAATCCGTTGGAGGATTCAAAATGTCAAAATCTGTATACACTCCTGAGCAGGTAGCTGCTCTTATCGAGGCGGCAGCAGTCGCTCCCTTTAACCAAGCTCGTGCGGCTGAATTCGCAGAGAAATTTGGTTTCTCTAGCCGTTCTGTTATCGCTAAGGTAAAATCGTTAGATCTACCTTATCAAGTAAAGGCAAAACCCGCAGCTAAAAAAGCTGCTGCCTCAAAAGCCGACCTTGTCGCGGCTATCGAAAAAGCCGTCGATGCCGATGACGGATCACTAAATGGCCTAGTTAAAGCGCCAATGGTCTCACTGTCTGCTTTATTGGCTAACATTTCGTGATCGTTTTTTGTGGCTGGATTGGAGCGGCAGCATTGTCTGCCGCTCCTTTCATCATAGACCGCCCCTATGGTAAAGTGTTAGCGATTATCGGTTTATCATTGTTGACAGTTCAAGCGCTGGATCATTCGCTTTATAATTTAGTGGCATTGAATACAATCGGTTCAATTGGATATTTTTGGAGTTTAGTTAAATGATTATTTTATGGGATTTAGATCACACTGTTATTGATAGCTCACACCGTCAATGCACCTTGCCAAATGGCAATTTAGATTTAGCGCACTGGAAGGAAAATTGCACTCCCGAAAAAATCGCGCGCGATAGTGTTCTACCGTTAGCCGTTAAAATGCGCCAAACAGTTGTAAACAATACGCAAGCAATCTGCACCGCCCGCGTGATGAGTGCTGCCGACGTTCGTTTTTTAAAATTGCACAATCTGCCGTACCATGCGCTCATGAGCAGAGCACCCGACGATAGTCGAGGCGATGCAGAATACAAGTATTCTAAAATCTGGAATTATTTGCATAGCCTTAAAATACCTCGCGCGCGATGGGGCGCAATGGTACGGCTTTATGATGATAATGACAGCGTGTTAGAAATGGCGCGCAGTGAATTGCGAATTCAGACCGTCGATGCAAAATTGTTTCATCCTAATCACTCATTAAAACAGGCTTAAAAAATGAAAAACGCAATCTTAACTTTAGACACCGAAACCGCTGATCTCACTGGCAATGTATATGATATTGGCTGGATCATCCACACCCGCTCAGGGGAAGTGTTAGCAGAATATAACAGCCTAGTGATTGAAAATTTTACGAACCCCGAAATCATGATGGGAGCATTTTACGCGAAAAAACTATTCTCGCATTATGCGCCTATGTTAGAGCGCCAAGAAATTGCAATGGCCGCGTGGTCTGTTATAGTCGAGCGCTTGCGCTCAGATATAGCAGAGTTTAACGTGAAAACAATTGCGGCTTATAATATCGGTTTTGATATGCGCGCGATTGCCAACACGCATAAAGCGCTAGGTAATCAGGATAAAGTATTGCAAGGCAAAGTAAAAGTGTTAGACATATGGCAGTACGCTTGTGAGGCAAAATTGAACACCGATAAATACCGCAACACATGCAAAGCGTTGGGTTGGGTGAGTCCTGCTGGCAATGTTAAAACAGGAGCAGAATTTGCTTATCGTTTTTGCATAGGTGATCACGGTTTTATAGAGGATCATACCGCGCTAAGTGATTGCGTTATAGAGGTGGAAATTTTGCGCCAGTGTTTTAAAACAAAAAAGAAAATCCCATACGGTAAATTTAACCAAGCGCCATGGCGTATTGTCCAGCGCAAGCCAGTGGAAGGTGATGCAAATATTCACGGGAGCGTTACAGCATAATAAAAGTGTTAGAATAAAAAAAGTATTGACCGCCCCTAACAAAAAGTGTTAGGGGCGGTTGTACGACTTTTGATCAATTTTTCCCTGCGGACCCCACTTCACGGCCTATTTGTTACTAAATACGAGCCAGTAAAGCGCTAAATAGTAAAAACCTGCACAATACCTACAGTAAAGCGATAAAGTGTAAAAACCTACACAATACCTACAGTAAAGCGCTAAATAGTAAAAACCTACACAGACCTTCCAAACTACCCGCCCTCCACACCAACCGAAAAAAATTTTTAAAAATCTACCTAAACCAAAAAAAGTCCTTGACAATCTTCCCTAAGCCTGGTATAATTTACGGCATGTCAAAAGAAATTGTAAAAATCTCCCCCGAAGGGCTCGACGTCGCAAATGCTTATCTGCAGTTCGGTAATATCAATGCTGTAGCTCAAGAACTCGCCGTCCCCGCACACAAGGTAACAGAGCTACTAGCTCAAAAAGACGTAAAGCGGTACATTGATAATGTGTATCTAGACCTTGGCTACCGCAACCGTAACAATATCGCCTCTGTAATGGATGAAATGATCGCTAGCAAACTCGAAGAAGCCCAGGAAACGGGAATTTATACCTCGAAAGATTTAGCAGACCTGATGCAGATGGCTCACAAAATGAGAATGGAAGAAATAAAAGCACTAGCATCTCTAGAGAAGACCACTGAGATTAACAATCAAACGAATGTTCAGTTCAACGGAGCCGAAGGAAACTACGGCAAGCTTATGGAGAAACTACTCAAAAATGCATAAACTACTTATACCTCTACTACTCATCCCCAGTCTAGCCTCTGCGCTAGAGTTTAACTTTACCTGGGACCCCGTCACTACTTGTGACTCGCCCGGCATTTGCGCAGAAGTTACTGAGTACCGTATTTATGAAGTCTTCGAAGACCTTCGCAATCCGGTAGTTACCGCAGCTGCGCCTGCTACTAGCATAAACGCTGAATATCCGGCCAGCGCAAATTTACCTATTTGCTTCGCGATTACAGCATATAACGGTTTAGAGTCTTTGGACTCTGCACCCCCTGTTTGTGTAACACCTACACTAGCTCGACCTTCTGCGCCTATTTTTGTAACGGTCGACTTTTCCGGAGGATAGTCATGGCATACAAGAAACGAAAGAAGAAAAAGAAGTCGAGTAAACTAAAGCGTGCTGGCGTCTCAGGCTATAATAAGCCCAAGCGTACTCCAAAGCACAAGAAAAAGTCCCATATCGTAGTGGCGAAAGTCGGAAACAAAACAAAGACTATTCGCTTTGGGCAGCAGGGAGTTACAACTGCTGGTAAGAAAACAGACGCGAAGTCAAAAGCTCGTCGTCGCTCTTTCAAGGCTCGTCATGCAAAGAACATAGCAAAAGGTAAAATGTCAGCAGCCTACTGGGCCAATAAGGTAAAATGGTGAGTATGTGCTAGTATCAAGAAAAGACATTATAACTGATCATATAGTAGACTACCCCGTTTCAGAACGGTTTTTAAAACTTCCAATACAGCCTTATCTGGAGGAGTTAGGGATAGAACCCCTACCCTCCCAGATAGCTCTTATCAATGCGATCAACAATCCCAAATATCGTTTTATTTGTGGCGCACTTTCTCGTCGCCAAGGTAAAACTTACGTTGCCAACATCATCGGACAACTGGTAGCCTTAGTCCCGAACATGGAAGTTTTAATCATGTCGCCGAACTACTCGTTATCCAATATTTCCTTTGACCTTCAACGGGGTCTCATAAAACACTTCAATCTAGAAGTTACGAAAGATAATACGAAAGATAAGATTTTAACTCTATCAAACGGGTCAAACGTTCGTATGGGCTCGATTAACCAAGTTGATAGTTCGGTTGGTAGATCATATAGGCTCATAATTTTCGATGAAGCTGCGTTGACAGACGGACGAGATGCATTTAACGTAGCCTTGCGGCCTACTCTCGACCACGAAGATTCAAAGGCGTTATTTATATCTACCCCTCGCGGAAAGCAGAATTATTTTTCAGAATTTTACAACCGGGGCTTTTCTGAGGAATTCCCCGAGTGGGCGTCTATACATGCCACATACAGAGACAACCCTAGAATGGATCCAGATGACGTAGCGGAAGCTAGAAAGACTATGTCAAAGGCTGAGTTTGCGCAGGAGTACGAAGCTTCCTTTAACACATACGAAGGGCAGATCTGGAACTTTAACTTTGAGACTCAAGTTAAAAACCTAAAAGACTTAGATACTAGCCGTATGGATGTCTTTGCAGGGCTGGACGTGGGTTTCCGAGACCCTTGTGCCTTTTGTGTAATTGCATATGACTGGGACGCAGAAAAGTACTATCTGCTGGCCGAGTACTTAAATAGTGAGCGTACTACTGCAGGACACGCAGAGGAAATACAGAAGCTTATCGACAGGTACGAAATTGACTACATATTTATAGACTCTGCGGCTGCCCAGACTCGCTTTGACCTTGCAGAGTTGTACGACATACCTACGCAAAACGCGAAAAAGTCTGTAAAAGACGGCATTGGGCATGTAGCTTCTCTAGTTGACAATAATAAACTGTATGTAGATCAATCTTGCAACCACTCCCTAGGATCTCTAGACGCGTACCAATGGGACCCTAACCCCAACCTTATCAATGAGAAGCCTGTGCACAACGAATATTGCCACATAGCCGACGCTATAAGATACGCTATGTACTCCTTTCAAGTAGAGGGCGGTACTTTTTAACCAGGTAGGAAAAATAGTGTTTGACAATTAACCCTTACCAAGATATAATAATTACTAACTGAGGAAACTAAGAAATGGAACTGAAACGGGACTGCGTCAAGTATATACGAGATAAAGCCAAGTCAGGGTATATTAAAGGGCCGGAGTGTGAAATCTGCGGAGATACTAAGAAACTAGACTTTCACCACTATTATACCATGACGCTTCTAATGCGTAAGTATATGAAGGAGAACAGTCTGGAAGAGTATCTAGTTTTAGAGTGGCGAGATGAGTTTATTGATGATCATGGTAAAGAAGTTTACGATGATACTGTAACTCTTTGTCACAGGCACCACTTACAGCTTCATTCAATTTATGGTAAAGATCCTAGTCTAGCTACTGCAAAAAAGCAGGAAAGGTGGGTTAAGATTCAGAGAGAGAAACATGGCTTGGTATAACTTTTTTACCCCTAAAGTAGAAGCAGAGGAAAAACTTAATCCTGTGCAGCACTACGACATCGGCCACGAGCCGAGTAGGGAAGTTCACAGCCATACTTGGTACTACGAGAATTTAGAGATCGTTAACCGAGGCGTAAATATGCTTATAAACGATGCCGCTGCTATCCCTACACTTGTAGGCCAGGCAACTAAACACGCGGGAGTCGTTTCAGGTATTAGACGGTCAAAAGTAGAAAAGCTATTGACCGTCGAGCCGAACCCTTATGAAGACATTAGTAGGTTTAAACGCAATCTTGTCACCGACTACATTCTAGACGGAAATATGTTCTTATACTTTGACGGGGCGCACTTGTACCACATTCCCGCCAATAAAATGATAATTGTAAAAGGTGTAAAAAAGCCTGTTGACTACTATGAATTTAATGAAACTAAATTCTCTCCCGGGGAAATAATACACGTCAAAGATAACTCCTTCGACTCAGTCTCTAGAGGCTTATCAAGACTAAAGCCTGCTACTCGGTCAATGGCGCTGCTGAAGCGAATGCGAGACTTTCAAGATAACTTCTTTAAGAACGGAGCTATTCCAGGACTTATAATCAAAAGCCCCCACACGCTTTCTACTAAAATAAAAGATAGAATGATGGAAAGCTGGGCACAAAAGTATAATCCTTCTAATGGAGGAAGGCGCCCCTTAATATTAGACGGCGATATGGATATTGCTGATTTAAGCAAAGTTAGTTTTAAAGATTTAGACTTCCAAGCCTCCGTAAACTCTTATGAGACTACTGTATTGAAGGCTATAGGCGTACCTAGTATCCTACTAGACTCTGGTAATAATGCTAATATTAGACCTAATCTACGAATGTACTATCTAGAAACCATTATTCCTATAGTTACTCAACTCAACTTCGCGTTAGAGCGTTACTTTGGTTTTGAAGTTCGAGAGGACTCTACGAAAGTTACGGCTTTACAGCCTGAGCTTAGAGAACTCTCGGCTTATTACGTTTCGTTGGTAAACGGAGGCATTGTTACCCCCGACGAAGCTCGAAAAGGTTTAGGGTACCAATTGCTCGGAGAAGATTGCGACCACATACGCGTACCCCAAAACATAGCGGGGTCTGCAACCCAGCCAGATGAAGGCGGTAGACCGCCAGCAGAAGAAGGAGAAGAAGAATGATCAAACGAAAACGAAAGGCCGCCCTAGCTAAGCTAGAAGTGTTCTTCAAGGAGAAAGGTAAAGTATACTCTGCGGAGGAATATACTGCCGCTGCCGACAAGCCTGTTTCAGGTATCGGAGTTCGCAACTTATTTCGTACCACACGTAGGATGCTTTCTGCATTTAATCGCACGTACCCTAACTTTACTACCGCTGCAGCACCAAAAGCAGCCCCAGAAGCTAAGACCGAGGAGGTGATTGTCGAAGCTAAGCCTAAGAGCAAAGAGACGCCCAATAAGCCTTTCTTTAAAAAATCATGAATAAAATCTTCAATGTAACTTCAACGTTCAAATCACATGAGAATGATGACGGTAGCGTTATGATTCGAGGTATGGCAAGTACAGACCATTCAGACCGAGCAGGCGACGTAATATCAGCCGAAGCTTGGGCTAAAGGAGGCCTAGAAAGCTTTAAAAATAATCCTGTAATTTTATTCAATCACGACTATGATAAACCTATTGGCCGTGCTACAGGGCTAAAAATAACAGAGCGAGGGCTAGAGCTGGAAGCAAAGATCAGCAAGTCCGCGCCTGCAGCAGTTTGTGAACTAGTTAAAGACGGTGTTCTTGGGGCCTTTTCCGTTGGTTTCAGAATCAAGGATGCTGATTATATAAAAGAAACTGACGGATTGATGATTAAGGATGCTGAACTGTTCGAGGTCTCGGTTGTTTCCGTGCCTTGCAATCAAGCAGCTACTTTTTCTTTAGCGAAGTCTTTTGACTCTGAGACAGAGTACGAAGAATTCAAAAAAACTTTCACTAATCGTGCAGATCTAGCCAGTCAGTCTCTGGCTAAGGAAGAAGCAAACGTTTCTAACGTAGCTAGAGAAGCACTGGAAAAGACCGCTAACAGCGGAAAAACTCAGGAGAATACAATGGATGATAACAACATCGATTTGGAAGCTTTCGCAAAGAAAGTAGCTGAAGAAACAGCGACTAAAATTGCAATGAAGCAAGCCGAACAAAAAGCAGCTGAAAAAGCTGAAGCAGAAAAAGCTCAGGCTGACGCTGCAGAAAAAGCTGCTCAAGACGAGCAAGTTAAAACTACAATTAAATCAGGTATTGAAACTGGCGCTGAGCGTCTTCAAGCTGATTTAGAAAAAGAGTTCGCAGCTGCTAAAGACGCAGACGTAGCAGAAATTGCTAAGAAATACGAAGCGGAGCTTAAAGAGAAAGCGGACGAGCTAGAAGCAATGCGTAACAGCAAAGCTACTTTTACCGATCGCAGCGGCGTTGCTTCAGGCGATCTTAAGCAACACAGCGAAAAACTCTTTCACGCTCACTTGTTGGGTATAGCAACTGGCAAGGGTTGGAACACTGACTTTGCTCGCGACGTACAAGAAAAGGCTGGTATCACTTATGGTGGTGCCCCCGAGATTGATGTAGAACTAGCTAACTTTATTGGGAAAGAAATTACTCAGTATACTCGTGTAGCTGATCTTTTCCAAAAAGTGCCGGTTAATTCAGCCCGTACCACTTTGCCTTTGCAGCCAGATGTAAACTTCGCCTCTTGGGGCGTTAATGCTGATCAGGGAGGTAACTTGACTAATGATGGCGCCACGGGTACCGTAATGTCTCCTGACGAGCTTGAGCTTACAGCGTACCGTTTGATTAGCCAATCCTATATACAGAACGATGTAGACGAAGCAGTATTGATTCCTTTACTTCCAATGTTGGTGGACGGTGTTGCACGCGCGCACGCACGTAAGGTCGAGGCCAACATCGTAGGCGCTCAAGGTGCCTCTAACACCAATGGTTTTGCTGGTTTAGGTAACGGTACTATCGCATCTGCTTTCGACGCTGATAACGCCATAACTACAGCTAATCCAGCTACTGCAGCTCAGTTAATGGCTGCTCGCGGTACTATGGGCAAGTATGCTATAGAGCCTGGCGATGTTGCATATATTGTGAATAACGCACAGTACTACGCTTTGATTGAAGACGACGGCTTTGCAGACATCACTGATGTAGGCGATCAAGCCACGAAAATCAAGGGTCAGGTAGGTATGATCTATGGCTCGCCTGTAGTAGTATCGGGCGAGATGCCTGCATATACCGGCACGGCTGGTGCACCCGCTATCGGAGATACTGTGGCTTACGTTGTTAATACTCGTAACTTCTTGATCCCTACTCTTCGCGGAGTGCGGGTTGAGCAAGACTACGAAGTTGGTGCCCAGCGCCGAGTTGTCGTAGCCACTCAATCGCTTGGCTTTAACCAGACGTTTGCTAACGCTGGTGGTCATAACTCAGCCGTTAAGGTACAGTTCGGAGCATAACAACAGCATAAAAGCAACGGGGTCTCAACGAGGCCCCCGAGTTTTTATTATTGAGCTAATAGTATGAATCTAGTAGAACTTGAAGATTATAAGGAAGCGGAAGGTATTACCTCTCCGAAGAACGATACTCGCACCGAGGTCTTGATCACTTCTATTAGCTCACTAATAAAAACTTATTGTGGTACGTCTTTTGTAGACTACTACGGCGTAGACAAAGTAGAAACCTTTAACCTGCCTTGGGCAGTAAGTAAGATTCAGCTTTCGGAGTGCCCGGTAGTCAGCATAACTTCCGCAGAGGAGAAAGCTGCGGGCGCTTCGGCTTTTATTACGCTAGACCCTTCCGGCTACGTACTCGACACAACCACAGACACTTTAGTTCGCATACTAGACGGCCAAGAAAAGACTTGGGAAACAGGGTATGGAACAGTTCGGGTTAGCTACAGAGCAGGGTATGTGTCCTGCCCCGAAGACTTAAAGCTAGCAGTATACGACTTAATTACGTACTACCTGAAGGATGAACACAAAGAAGGTTTTGCTATGCAAGGTTCTACTGTTGATAATAGTATGCCTACTGCAAACGACTTTCCTCCACATATTAAAAGAGTACTAGACTTGTACCGGATGCTTCTCTAGTGGCGATTAAAGACGTAAAGTCTTATATGAGAGAGCTCAATACTACGGTAATGGAGCAGTACGAAAAGAAGGCACTGCGTACATTTATACAAGGTATTCCAGGCCAAATACTGGTACTAGAAGAAGACTTAGACGGGTACATGCAGGCATTTGCAAATGCAATGCCTTCTAAATATGATGAAAGTAACCCTAAAAACAGAGAAGTTTTAAAAGAGCTCATACGACAAGCCAGAAAGGAAGGAGTAAAAGTAGCAAGAAAGGCTCATGTTGCTTACGTAACTCGAAACCCAGAAAGATGGAGAGTCGCACAGAAAAAGACAGGTACAGGCCAATTTACTGCGTTAAAGTCTAAAATAGTATTTAAACGTATTAAGCCGAAGTGGGGTGAAAACGTATTTTTAGTTCAATCCTTTGACAGCACTATATCCGCAGTCATTAAAGCGATCTCCGAAACCTTAATAGAGCTAATAGCAAAAGATCGTAGCGCAGGAACAAAAGGGGTAGGGCTTGCTAAAGCTACACAAGCTTTGTACGGAGCACAGAACCAAAGCCTGATAGAGAAAGGGCATGGAGAAGAGAGCTCTGCCATATCGCAAATAACTGGTGCAGCTCTCATAATGCGACTAAGCCAAAATAGTGCATTTAAACAAGAATTAAAAGGTGCGTTTCAAAACAACGTACTAGCAGAACTAGCAAGACAGGTAAATAATCAGCCAGACTTGGCAGACTTAACAACCTACGAAACGCATTTAAATGAGTTAATAAGTACGTTCGAGTCGATTGTTACTAAAAAAGGAAAGGTACGACAAGATTTTTTCTCTGTAATAACACTACAGGACACTAAAGCAAACACTTTAGACGGAAAGGTAGAGGCTCTTATTATACGGGCGGTGAAGAACGTATTTATAAAAAAGTACCCTAAAGTAGCTGCAGAGCTAAAAGCTTCGCCTAACTTAAAAGAGAAGGTCACCGCAGTAACAATAGCAAATATGTTGAAAGACGTAAAGGTAGGAAAAGGAAAGCATGTAGATGTTACTATATCTTTAGAGAAAGGGGTAGATGAGGCCGTAAAGTCCTTGGGTAAAGCTTCCAAGACTGAATCTAAAGCCAAGTTCCCTAAGAACAAAGAAAAGAATAAGCGCAAGAAGAGACAAGTGCCAGGAACTAAAAGTGTTGGAGATACGGCACCCAGAACAGAGCAAGGAATAAGTTCTGTACCTTTAAAAGATATAATTGCGCTAAACAATATTTTACCGCAAATAGTCAGAGAGCATATGGGAACCCCCGCACTCGTGAATAGAACGGGTAGATTCTCAGAAAGCGTAAAGATAACAGATGTGCAGCAGACAGCAAGAGGCTTTCCAAGTATAGGGTACACATATAGAACAAACCCTTATAAAGTTTTTGAGCGCAGTAGCGGGACACGATGGTCATCCATAGAGCGAGATCCGAGACCTTTAATAGACACCTCCATAAGAGCTGCTGCGAGCAGCCTTGCAATGGGCAGATTCTTTACTAGGAGAGTTGAGTAGTGGAACCAAGAACATATACTACCAGAAGAATTGGAATAGTAGACGCCCTTGCAAAAGCTTTAAAAAAGATAAACGGTACTGGGCACTACGCTACAAACTTATACAACAATGTCAGCCCAAGGCTTTTGTTTTGGGACGAAGTAAAGGACTTTCCTGCGGTACACTTAAACCCAGGACAAGAAAGACGAGAGTATCAAGGAGGAGGCTACAAAGATCGTTTTCTGTCCGTAATGGTAAGATGTTACGTAGAGGAAGAGGATGCTGCAACCGCCCTAGCATACTTATTAGAGGATGTAGAGACTGTTTTAGAGGAGAACTCTAAGCTGAAGTACTACGATAGAACAGGGCAAGAACAATTTACCCACCAAATCTCAGTCATTAGTATAGATACCGATGAAGGAGTACTAGAGCCTTTAGGTGTCGCAGAGATACAAATTGAGGTTCGTTATTAGAAAATAGCTAGTAAGAACAAACGTTCACACTAAGCTTTTTCAAGGTTACACAGGAGAAATAATATGGCAGTATATATGAGTAGAGACGCGAAGCTCTACGTAACACTAGAAACAAGCGGCAGCGTTTGGCAAGTGCCTATTTTAGAAGGCTTTTCTTTTTCACAAGCCTCTGAAAGCTCAGACATTACACTAACAGAAGCGAACAGCTCCGCTGGTACCTCACGTCGAGGCAAGAAAACCTTCAACACAGGACTAGCTGCAGCAGAATTTAGCTTTTCAACTTATGTTCGACCTTTTAAGACTGGAGGAACCGGTGTTACAGGTCACGCTTCTGACACGGTAGATAACGTGCATGGCGTAGAAGAGGTTTTATGGGCAATGTTTGCGGGTGCAGACGGACACGACGCTTCCACCGGCGTATTTGATTACGCCACTGCTGCTATTAGTACGCAATCTAATGACACCTCTAACACTTTTGATTTCAGCGAGTCCAATCAGCCAGTATTCAAGGAAGCCGCCACCCTACAGTTTTTTATTCCTAACGGCGGGGCTGGTACAAGCACCGAAGACACTTTGTATACGCTTAACAACGCAGTAATTAACGAAGCTACTATTGATTTTGACATTGAAGGAATTGCTCAAATTAGCTGGAGTGGTATGGCACAAAGTATTACTACTGCCCCTGGCGCAACCGAGCCTACTGCTGATATTTCTGAAGGCGCGACTGATACAAGCGCTTTTATTCAGAATCGACTTAGTAAAGTTGCTATTGTGGCAAACAATTCGACAGTATTTCCTGGGGCTGGGGCAGGCGTTTACAATATAACTCTTACGGGAGGCAGCGTAACCTTTACGAATAATATCTCTTCTTTAATGCCTGAAGAGATGGGTGTTGTAAACCAGTCTGTAGGCCTTATCACAGGCACACGTGAAGTTTCCGGAAGCTTAACTTGTTACTTAGATAGTGGAACGGGCGGAAGCAGAGAGTTCTTTAAAGCCTTCCAACAAGCAACCGCATTAGCAATTCCTACAAACAGTTTCAATTTGAAACTAGAAATTGGTGGAACAACTGGAACACGTTTAGAGATTCCAATGCCTACAGCAATGTTTGAGTTGCCTACACTTGCTATTGACGACGTAGTTGGAGTAGAAGCTAACTTCTTTGGCTTAGCTAGCAACATCGAAACTACAGATGAAGCTACTATAGTTTACAAAGTTTAATAAAACGTAGA
>Ga0209533_1002695_pt1 | contig 15966 bp, 10 predicted proteins | sample COG_04_FD_184748 | JGI IMG/M metagenome (GOLD analysis project Ga0209533, IMG submission 184748) | Pelagic Microbial community sample from North Sea - COGITO 998_met_04 (SPAdes) (version 2) | ecosystem: Environmental > Aquatic > Marine > Neritic zone/Coastal water | place: Helgoland, sampling...
GAAGATAAAGGGTATGATTGGGCAATAGATGAAACTGAATTAGCTTCGTAATGAGTGAGTTGGTAAAAAATAACGTATTAAGCTCACCTTTTTTTAGTGAACTAAAAGAAGAACATTTGTTTGATGTTTCTGACACTCAAAAAAATTACAGGCAATCTAATTGGGAGTCTTTGCAAAAACTTGAATTTCCAACAACAAGAGATGAATATTGGAAATATACAAGATTGGGAAAAGTTGTAAAAACAGTTTATCAAAACCCCACCAAAACTTCCAAATCTTTATCTATTACTGATGTTGAAGGGTTTACGGGTACAAGATTGGTTTTCGAAAATGGAATTTTCAGAAACGATTTATCTACCATAATTAATGAGGCCATTAAAGTATTGCCATTAAGCCAAGCAAAAATGGAGTACGGCAGTTTGGTAGACCAATACTTGGGCAAACAAACAAATTGCAAATCACACGTATTTAGTGCCATCAATGGATATTATCACCAAGATGGTTTGTTTGTTTACATACCAAAAAATCAAAAACCATCGCAACCCATTGAGTTGATAAATTACGGAAGTGATTCTGATCAGTTAATAAATCTGAGAAATTTATTTGTTTTAGAAAATGGCGCAGAAGCTGAGTTATTTATAAGAGAAATAAACCAAGAAAAAACAAGCAATTTATTCAATACAACTACGGAAGTATTTGTGGCAGACAATGCTCATTTCAAATCATACCAGCATCAAACATTTTTAGCTGCAAATCAGGTTCAAACTGCAGATGCATTGGTTGGAAAAAACGCCACATACAAAAATTGGTTGTTTACCCAAAATGGCCAATTGGTAAGAAATAACCATAATGCAAAGTTTGATGGTGAAAACGCAGCGACCGAAATTTTTGGAATTTATCTTCCTAAAGAAAACAGTTTGGTAGATAACCACACTTACATCGACCATGCTTTGCCAAACTGTTACAGCAATGAGCTGTATCGAGGAATAATTTCAGACCAAGCTACGGCCGTTTTTAATGGGAAGGTAATGGTGAGGCAACACGCCCAAAAAACCAATGCATTTCAAGCCAACAACAATATTTTATTGTCAGACAAAGGCACAGTAAACTCAAAGCCAGAGTTAGAAATTTATGCAGATGATGTAAAATGTTCTCATGGTTCAACCACAGGGCAAATGGATGAAGAAGCATTGTTTTACTTGCGGTCTAGAGGGGTTTCGAAAGAAAGCGCCATCAACTTAATGGTACAAGCATTTGCTCATAGTGTTCTCGAAAATTTACCTAACGAACCCATCAAAAATTATTTCAACCAAATATTAGAAAACAGGTTTTCATAAATGGAAGCAACAACCGCAATGGCATTAAATATTGAAGAAATTAGAGAAGATTTTCCAATACTTCACCAAGAGGTTTACAACAAACCATTGGTTTATTTTGACAATGCTGCAAGCACTCAAAAACCATTGCAAGTAGTTGAAGCTTTAACCAATTATTATTTGAATGACCACGCCAATGTTCACCGAGGCGTTCATTATTTAAGTCAAAAAGCAACAGACAAATTTGAAGCAGCCAGAGAAACCACAAAAAGGTTTTTTAATGCCGAATCTTCAGATGAAGTAATATTCACCAAAGGAACAACAGATGGAATCAACCTAGTTGCTTACTCTTTTGGAGAGGCATTTATCAAAGAAGGTGATGAAATTATTATTTCTACCATGGAACATCATTCTAACATTGTTCCTTGGCAAATGCTTTGCGATAGAAAAAAGGCAATCTTAAGGGTTATTCCTATTTCCGATAAAGGAGAGTTGGACATGGAAGCTTATCAAAACCTGCTTTCATCAAAAACCAAACTAGTTTCAGTTGTGCATACTTCAAATGCCTTAGGAACTATAAATCCTGTTAAAGAAATAACCCAATCGGCCAAAAGCGTAAATGCTTACGTTTTAATTGATGGAGCCCAAGCTGCACCACATCAAAAAATTGATGTGCAAGAAATTGGTTGTGATTTTTACGTATTTTCAGGCCACAAAATATTTGGCCCTACAGGTATTGGCGCCCTTTACGGGAAAAGAGAAATTTTAGAAGCTATGCCTCCCTACCAAGGTGGAGGAGAAATGATTAAAACCGTAACCTTCGAAAAAACAACCTACAATGAGTTGCCATTTAAATTCGAAGCAGGAACGCCCAACATTGCCGATGTAATGGGTTTTGCTGTAGCGATGGATTACATGAATTCAGTTGGTTATGAAAATATCCAAGCCCACGAAAATGCTTTGTTGAAATATGCAACAGACCAATTAAAACAAAACTTTGAAAACGTTAGAATTATTGGTGAAGCAGATAACAAAGCTTCGGTAATTTCATTTTTGTTAGGAAATGCTCATCCATACGATGTCGGTGCCTTGTTAGACAAAATGGGTATTGCAGTTAGAACAGGCCACCATTGCACCGAGCCTTTAATGAATAGGCTTAATATACCGGGAACAGTGCGTGCTTCTTTTGCTTTTTACAACACATTTGAAGAAATTGATTTGATGATAAACGCCTTAAAGAGGGCTGAAAAAATGTTGATGTAATGAGTATTGAAGAAAAGCAAAACGAAATAATTGAAGAGTTCGCCATGTTTGATGACTGGATGGACAAATACGAATACATTATTTCTTTAGGAAAAGAGCTTGAACCAATTGAGGAAGCTCAAAAAAACGAAGAAAATTTAGTTAAAGGTTGCCAATCTCAAGTCTGGCTTGTTACCAAGGTAATCGAAGGGAAATTAGTTTTTTTGGCAGATAGCGATGCCCTAATTACCAAAGGTTTAATTGGTTTGTTGGTGAGGGTATTAACCAACCATTCACCAAAAGAAATTATGGATGCCGAATTATTTTTTATTGATGAAATTGGCTTGAAAGAACACCTTTCTCCAAACAGAGCAAACGGTTTAGCTTCTATGGTTAAAAAAATGAAAACATACTCAATAGCTTACAGCGCCTTGAACAATTAAAATGGATAAAAGAGCTTTAGAAAATAAAATTGTAGATGTCCTAAAAACTTGCTACGACCCAGAAATTCCCGTAGATATTTATGAGCTTGGATTAATATACGAAATCAAAATTTCTGATGAAGGTGAAGCTGATATTTTGATGACATTAACCTCTCCCAATTGCCCAGTTGCCGAAAGCTTGCCGAGAGATGTGGAAGACAAAGTAGCTTTTCTAAAAGAGTTAACAGCAGTAAGGGTAACCATAACCTTTGAACCTACTTGGACAAAAGACATGATGAGTGAAGAGGCTCAACTTGAACTTGGATTTATGTAATGGAAAATTTTATTGAAAATAAAGTAGCTAAAAGCGGATTAATTACCATTGATTTAATAGACTTTTTGGCTGAAAAGCCAATTGAAGTAATTGATATTGCAAATCAACTATGGCAAGGCTTGGCTTTAAAAGAGCAAGACTTTAGAGAGTTTTTAAAAACCAACAATTGGGCTCAATTTCAAGGTAAATATGTTGGCGTTTATTGCTCTGCAGATGCTATAATTCCGCATTGGGCCTATATGTTGGTGGCTTCAGCTCTTCAACCTTATGCTGAATTAGTTTTGTTTGGTGATGTAAACCAGGTAAAGCAATCAATTATTTTGAATGAGGTAAATAATCTCATTTCAAGTGAATTTGAAAACAGCAGGGTTATCATTAAAGGTTGTGGAGAATTAGATTTAAACCCAGATGTTTACCTTGCAATTACCCAAAAACTTCAACCAGTTGCCAAAAGCATAATGTATGGGGAGCCTTGTTCTACTGTTCCAATTTACAAACAGCCAAAACCTTAAATCAATTTTATTCGGCATAAGCCAAAGTGGCAATCCAAATTTTTATATTGGACACTTGAAGTAATTCTAACGCACAACTTTCCAATGTTGAACCCGTAGTTAAAACATCATCTACCAATAAAATATTTTTTCCTTCTAAATTGCTTTTCGGGTTTGCTGTAAAAACGCCTCGCATGTTTTTTACCCTTTCCGCCCTTGTTTTTCTAGTTTGCGTTTCTGTGTGTTTTGTGCGAATCATGCCGTTTTCTTCGTACGTAATTTCCATTGCTAGGGCAATGCCTTCGGCAATTTTGGCTGCTTGGTTGTACCCTCTTTTTTGCTTCTTAGCAGGATGCAAGGGTACCGGAACAACAACTTCAATTACTTTAAAAACTTCACTTTTCAATAGTTGAGAACCAAGCATTTGGCCAAGTAATACACCTACTTGGGGTTTGCTTTTGTATTTGAGTTTGTGAATTAATTGCTGAACTCTAGTTTGTTTGTTGAAGTAAAAAAGAGCGGTTGCTCCCATTAACGGAAGTCTCCCCCAAAATACTTTGTTTACGATATTTTCAGGATCATCATGAAAATTGGTGTAGGGAAGTGTAAGTAAACATTTAGGACAAATACCTTCGCCCGATTGGTAAATTACCGCTTCGCAGCTCCAACACAAGTTTGGGTAAAACAACGAAATAAAATCTTGATACCAATCGTTTAACGACATCTATTCCCTTTATTTTTGCTAAAAATTAATTGTATGGAAACGAAAGATAATAAAGCTTCATCAAACGAAAAACTCTATATGGCCTTAGCAGGTATTTTTTTCCTTTCTACAGTGGTTTTAGGTTACATGTTATTTCAAGAAAAAGAAACAGTTCAGTTGTATTCTCAAGAAAACGCCCAACTCGACACCGAGAAACAAGCAGTTGAAAATGAGTTGCAAGATATGTTGATGGAATATGAAGCCATGGAAACAGAAAATGTTGAAATGCAAGCTGAGATTAACGAGCAAAAGGCTAAAATTGAGGATTTAATCAAAAAGGCAAAAGACAACAACTGGACGATTTCAAAATTGAAAAAGGAGGCTGAAAGCTTACGCGAAATTATGAAGGGCTTTGTTGAAACTATAGACTCTTTGAATACAGCAAACCAAGAATTAATTGCTAAAAACATTCAAGTTAATAAGCAGTTGCAAAACAAAGAAGATGAGGTTTCAGAATTATCTAAACAAAAAAAGGAGCTAGCTGGCAAAGTAGCTATTGGGTCTAAAATTGAGGCGATGGACATTACTGCTACTGCCCAAAGATTAAAAAAGAATGAAGTAGCAAGAGAAACCACTAGAGCTAACAGAGCGGAGCAAATAAAATGCTGCTTTACCATGAATGACAATCCGATTGCCAAATCAGGTCGCAAAAGTGTTCACCTTCGCATTATCGATCCAACTGGAAAAGTCTTGGCTGAAGCCGATAACAAAGAAAACATGTTCAAGTTTGAAGGAGTTGAAGGTCTTTTTAGTGCTGAATATGAAATTATTTATGAAAACGACGAGCTTGATGTTTGCATGTTTTGGGAAAAGAAAGTAGAAGGAATGGAACTTGCAGCTGGAATTTATCTAGTAGAAATTTACATTGATGATTACTTGGCTGGTAAAACCAAAATTGAGTTGTTGTAAATCTTCTTTTTCACTTAAAAAAATCAAAATTTTAGTTCGCTTATAAAACACCCAAAGGCATAAAAAATTGTATATATAAGCATTTAATTATCAAATAATTCCACATATTTCCTGTTTTCAAAATAAATTTTCATTTTAGATGGATAATCCCAAAAATTTATTTTATGATAGGAACTTTATTAGATGTACTTGCAATACCCAAGGATGATCCAGTAGCATTTACTTTTTTTACTGGATATATGGCGATGTTTGCAGCGGCTGTGTTTTTCTTTTTTGAGAGAAGCAGAGTTGATGGAAAGTGGAAAACTTCACTTTTAGTATCAGGTTTAATCACAGGAATTGCGGCTGTTCATTATTATTACATGCGTGATTATTACGCCGCAACTGGAACAAATCCAACAGCTTTGCGCTATATTGATTGGACATTAACAGTACCATTAATGTGTGTAGAGTTTTATTTATTAACCAAACCAGCTGGAGCTAAGCCAAGTTTATTGTGGAAATTAGTTCTTGCTTCAGCATGGATGCTCGTTACAGGTTATTATGGTGAAGCTTTTACTGATGGATCTGTAATGCATTCAACAGTTTGGGGCGTTTTATCAACGGTAGGTTACATTTATATTCTTTGGACAGCTTGGTTTGGGGAAGTTAAACAATTGGCAGATAAATCCAATAACCCAACGGTTGTAAAAGGTATTAGAACTCTTGCTTGGTTTGTTTTAGTTGGTTGGGCTATTTATCCAATTGGATATATGTGTATGCCTGGTGGCTGGTTAAATGTAGGCTTAGGTTGGGAGTCGTCAAATGTTGATTTGTTTTACAATATTGCTGATGCTGTTAATAAAATAGGCTTTGGTTTAGTAGTTTATAACATTGCTATTTCTAGCAGTAATTCAGAAGTTACGGCTTAATAATTATTAAATTTCTCTTGATAGCGGTAGAGGGTTGTCATTTAGCTTTTTCAGAGTTATTTGATAACCCTCTTTTTTAATATTATCTATAATGAGAGCATATTTAATATTAAACATCTATAATGAGAGCATATTTAATATTAAACATATTTATTTTTCTAGCTAGTAACATTTTTGCTTTAGATTACTATTGGATAGGCGGTACGGGAAATTGGAGTGATATAAACCATTGGGCAACCACCTCTGGAGGTACTATCTTGCATACTACAGTGCCTTCCTCAACAGATGATGTGTATTTTGATGCAAACTCATTTAACACTACCGGTGCAGTTGTTACCCTGGACGTTCAAAATGCTTTTTGTAGAGACCTAAATTGGACCGGAGCAGCAAACAACCCTACTTTTCAGTTTCAAATCCCTAACCAGTACAATGGAGATATCTTAAGAATTTTTGGTGACCTTTCTTTTATTCCAAACATGACTGTAAATGTTGGCAGAATAATTTTTGAGGGTTTTGCAGGTGCACCAAAACAAGTTCAAACAGGAAATAATCCACTTAGAACAATAAGATTTTCTGAGCTTAACCAAAGATGGGAATTAGCCGATACTCTAAAGGCTGATTATCTTGTGGTAGAAAGTGGGGAACTAAAAACCAACAATAATTTTGTTGATGTTGGTTGCCTTGACCAAACCACCCAAAACACTTTAGTTGAGTTTGATAGCTCCATTGTGAAGTTATCTTACAAAGATACTTGGGTTAGGTTTAACATTAATAATTACCCTTTTAATGCGGGTAACTCTACTATTATTTTTGCGGCAAACGCCAATTCTCATAACCTTAGCATTAATGGGAGCAATCAGGTGTTTCATAAAGTAATTTTCGAAGATTCAATAAGTACACATTACTTAGGAAATAACAATAATTTCAGTTGGGTTTACAGCAAAGGAAATTTAGAAGCTAGAAGCGATACTCTTGACACCCTTATTATTGATCCCGGAAAAAAATTAATGATCTACAATGGCGTAACAGCTGTTCAATCATTATTTGGCTTCAACGGAACCTGTGCCAAGCCTATATTTATTGAGGGAGAAACTTCAGGCTCTCCCACATTACATTTTAACCCCGGTGCAATTTCTTTAAACTACCTTTCTACAAAAAACATAAACTATACAGGTGGCCCTTGGATAGCCACCAATTCATTTGATTTAGGTAATAATACCGGAATAACCATTATCCAACCTGCTGTAAGTAATTTGTATTGGGTTGGAGGAACCGGAAATTGGAGTGATGTAAACCATTGGGCCTTCACCAGCGGAGGTCCAGGCGGTGCTTGTTTACCAAACGCCAGAACAAACGTGATTTTCGATGTAAACTCTTTTATTTCAGCTAGCGATACAGTTAAGATTGATATTAATGATGCCTATTGCAGAGACTTTACTTGGTTGCCCGGAGTTACGGGTAATCCGCTTTTAAAAGAAACATTTGCGGCAAAAAACCAAAACTTGCATGTATATGGAGATTTTACACTAGCTCCCACAATGGACTATGATTTTATTGGGTTTTTATGGTTCGAATCTGATACTGTAGGAAACACCATTAATACAAATACTGTGGAATTGTCTAGTCATATTTATTTTAACAACCAAACTGGTGAATGGAGTCTACAAAATAACCTAGCCACAAAAGGCAATAATTATTTCATACAAAACAGAGCAGGTTTGCTAAAAACTCATGGTTTTGAGTTAAATATCCATTCGATAAGAACATATTTTCCTCAATTACCTAATACATTCAGAAAGTTTAATTTTAGTGATTCTAAAATTAGGCTATACGGTGATTGGTCAGAATTACAATATACTGATAGCATTAACTTAAAGGCAGATTCAGCGCATATTTTATTGCATGGAAATAATAGAATTAGATTTGGGAAGACATTTGTTTCTACCGTTGAAATAATTGATACTTTATATGAAAAATATATTTCGGGGGGGCATTTTAATAAACTAATTATCCGAGGAAATATCGAGCAAATTAGCTTTGCTACAGATTCTTTATTACTCTTACCAGGTTCCTCATATCAAATAAGTAATGAGATAAATCAACCTTTTGATATTCTTCAATATATAGGTGCTAATGCTCCATGTGATAACCCTATTTTATTGTATTCGCAAGAGAGCCAATATGGAAATATTGAGGTTGCTCCACCGGTTACACAAAACATCAATAATTTACATGTTTCTGAGATAACCAACCATGGGCCTTCCATTAGCTTACCAAACTCATTTGATTTGGGAGGCAATTCCGGCTTTACATTTCCTGCAAACCTAGGAAGAACACTTTATTGGGTGGGAAATAGCGGCAGTTGGTTTAACGATACCTGTTGGAGTTTATCTAGTGGAGGTCTTGGAGGAAACTGTATTCCTACGGCTTTTGATACCGTAATTTTTAATCAGAATTCATTTTCCGCACCCAACCAAGAAGTTCAACACCAAGGAAAAACCATGATGGCACATACCCAAATTTGGGGCAACGTGCAGCCTAATTCAAGGTTTGCTCCAAACGGTAAGATATGGAATTTTGGTGATTTACTAATGGATAATACCACGTCAACAAATTTCCAAAATAGTTTTTACTTTAAGACTTTAAGTGCATTAGACACTAATCTTATCAATATTAGGAACAGAAGATTAGAAAACATTTATTTATTTAATCAAGGGGTTCTTTTATTTAAGGACTCTATTCAATTTAATACACTCTATCAGTATAAAGGTACTGCTGTTTTAGATTCAACTTTTTTGTTTGGTGGTCATTTTAGAATGCTAGGAAATGATTCAGCAAGTTTGTTTTTAAGCCATATGACCTTTGATGGTTGGCGATTTCTTAATGATAAATCAAATCTTTTCTTATCGGATAATAGCTCAATTATTTCTGTTAGGGAAATATTTCGATCTAGTACTCCTTTTTTAAATTTCAATAAAGTCATTTTAACAGGACAACCTAGTTGGTCAAATTCCGATTTTTACACCAATCGAAACACCATAAACAAAGCTGAATTTTTATATAATGCTCGAATACTAGGCAAAACGGAATTTAATAGCATCTATTTAGATGATAATAACTTATATGAATTTCAACACGCTGATACCCAACGTATTCATCATTTAGATGCCCGTTGGAACCCATGCTTTCCTATTACCATTCGCTCTACACAGCAAGGTACCCAAGCCCATTGGTTGCTACCAACAGACTCTATAGCAACAGATTTTATGGAGATTCGAGATTTAAACAATGCTGGTCCTGAGCCTTTTTATGCAGGAGATGCAGGGGTTGACCAAGGAAATAACACAGGTATATTTTTCTATAGAGCGCCCGGATTTATTTACGGCTTTCATGATGATTCGGTTATGCTTGCTTGCGATCCAATTAACTTTCAATACGAATTGCGCACCAATACCTTTCAAAAAGCAGATAGCTTCTTGTGGCATAATGGCTCAAAAGATACCTCTTTTTACGTAACCCAAACTGATACGATGCAAGTTGCCGCTTATTATGGTACCTGCATTGTGCGCGATACTGTGGCTATTTACGTAGATTCTTTACAAACCACTTTTTCTCCACAAGGCGTTATTTCTGATACTGTTTTGTGTTGGCATGATTCGTTGCAAGTTTCCTTGCATAAAGATACCTTGAACTACTTTTTTGAGTGGAACACGGGAAGTCAGCAACAAAACACTACCTATTTTCCTGATTCAACAGGGTATTTAATTGGGGTCGTCACCAATGGAGGCCAAACATGTATTGATTCCATTTTCATCGCCCTTAACGACCCTCCGCTACACATAGCTGATGACTCTTTAGTCTGCAGCGGTTTAGATAGTGTTGAAATAACTGCTCCCAAATATGCTTTTTATCAATGGGTAACAGGAGATTCATTGCAAAACATACATATTTTTCAAGATGGGACCTTTTGGCTAAAAATAACAGATAGCTTAGGGTGTAATAAAACTGATACTTTCGAGGTTATTTCACCTAATCCAATAACAAAAACTATAGTTATCGATTCTGTTATTTGCTTTGGGGAAAGTAATGGAGGTTTTTCGGTTACATCGGTAGGAGGTACCGGTAACTTGATTTATTATTTTGAAGATTCATTGGTTTCGAATTTATCAATGGATAGCTTATTTTCAGGTAATTATGTGTATAAGGTAGAAGATCAAAATGGTTGCTTTGTAATAGATTCTGTTAATATTTACCAGCCTGATACCTTAGGCATTAGGTTAGATATTGCAGAGCCAACTTGTTATGGGTATTCAAATGGTAGGATAGAGGTTATACCTACAGGTGGTAATCCGAACTATTCAATTAATTGGGTTGTGCTTCCTGATAGTTTTTTAGTGAATCAAATTGATTCGGGTAGCTACTTCTTTACCATTACCGATAAAAAAGGATGTATTTACGAAGACTCTATAACGATTGGCCACCCCAAAAAAATAAGAATAAATACTACCATTCCTGATTCGATTTGCGAAAACGATGAAATTACCATAACACCTCTAATCCTGCACGGAAATGCCCCATTTACTTTTGAGGCAAATGGATTATCTTTTTCAGATTCTTTGCCAATTGTGGGAATTGCCGATACCACCCTTAACCTGTTTGCGGTAGATTCATCAGGTTGTTACTCAGATACGCTAATTAAACGCCTGCAAATTCAAGATGAGTTAATCCTTAATTTACCAGATTCTATAACCTTGTGTTATGGCAATAAAGTTACCCTAGAGGGAACTACCAATAAACCCAATAAAGCTTTCGATATAATTTGGGATGATGGCCAAACAACCTCCTTAACAAGAGACTTTTTTCCGACCAACGCAAGTTATGTGGCAGAGTTGGTAAAAGGATGCAACAACAAAAAAAGAGACACCACCTTTTTTAATTATCAACCCGTGCCTTACCTAGATGTGGTAAAAGACTTAAATGTTAGCTGCGATGGGCTCAAACTTGGTTACGAGGCCTACTTAGAAGATGCATCAAGCAGTTATTGGCTTTTAAATAATGAACAAATAGAAGGTGATTTTTTAGAAACTACCTTACCTTTTGGAGGACCTAAAAACGCTTCTTTGGTTGGCTTTAATGAAGGATGTGCTGATACCTTAAATTTAGATTTAAATGAGTTTAATATTGATAGTTTAATAAAATCTTATTTACCAAATGTTTTTACCCCAAACAACGATGGGAAAAATGATTTTTTCGGCAAAGAACTAAAAGAGATTTTTCCTTGTGCCACTATTGAAATATTTTCAAGATGGGGCAATCCAGTTTTTAGTAATAAGTTTACTGAAAAACCTTGGAATGGAAAAATAAATAATAACCGTGAGCTTGTGCGACCAGGTACTTATTTTTACGTAATCAATTTTTACGAATACAGTTACAAAGGCTCTTTAACTGTAAATTATTAAAAATTTATTTTTTTTAGTTTATTCCGCTCATTATAAGCTTAAATTGAATTTCCTTAAAAAAACGCCCTAACTTGAACCCCGCCGGTGTGAACAGTTTTGGCGCTTTGGTTTGCCCTACCACTATAGTTTAAATCAATTTGAAGGTTATTGGCCAAGGTTCTTTGGTAATACACATTCCAAGTTAGATTTTGGCCGTTTTGTAGCCCTTCAAGCATCTCGAAACTTACCGGACTATTGGCGCCACCATCAAAGTTTATGTTTACCCAATTTAAACCTGCTGTAAGGTTGCCCTTGTCTAAACTTGCGGTTCTAAACTCTGTACCTAAAGTTCTAAAAAAGCTTTTTTCTCCGCCCGATATAAACTCACCAAAAGTGTCGAACTTTTTGGCTAAAATGTTGTGCTTCTCTTTGTAGTTAAACAGCAAGCTAACTCTGAAATTTGAGCTTGGCTGTAGACTAATTTTTGGCTCAGTTTCAAGATAATTTATGGTATAATCGCGGCGGTTAAAATAATCGGAAAGGTTGGTTTTTTGGCCCCACATGTACAAACCATTGAGCGTTAAAATATTGGTTAAGTTTAACCTTGCTTTGGCAGAGTAATTTTCATTTGTTCTCGACTCAAAACCATTGGTAAGTAAAGTTTTTCCTGTAACATCTTGCCATGTAAACTCAGCTCCAAACACTCTAGCAGTGCGATTAAAGTATGTTGAGTTTCTTAAAGAATTGTTGGTTGAAAGTAAATTGGTATCTGCAATTTGATAGGTTTGAACAAAGGGATTTAATTGTGTGGCAAAATCTTGGTCGGTGGTTTTTCTATCTGTTCTAAAAGCCATTTGATTTGAAAACCTCGAAACAAACTTTTTAATACCTTTTTTACTTCCCCAAACTGCTGCCGGATTGATAAAAAGGTTTTGACTAAACTGATTCGAAAAGGTTTTTACATAATCATCAGTTGGAAAAAATACCCTGATATAAGCTGCTTGGTCTTGGAAAATTGAAATTTCAAACTCGTCTAATTCCTTAATTCCGTTGTCGTTATAATCGTTCCAAGTATAAGTTCCTTGGCCAGCTTGCACTTCTATGTAAGTAAATTCTTTTTTAGACTCTAAACCTGAGCTTACCTCGTAAAATGAGTTTGAGGTTATGGCTCCTTTTAATAATCTAACTTGGTATTCTAGTCTATTTACTAGCGAGTTATCGGGCTTGTTGTTGGTTAAGGTTGAGTCTTTAATTAGTAAGGTTCTATAAGTTGTTTTGCCACGCAAAATGGCATTTGGGTTTTTCATCAAATCAAAAGAAAAGCCATAGGCCTCGCCCAAAGTGGAAAGTACCAATTGGTTCTGTGATGCATTAAAGTCTCTCCGTTGAACATAATTTATTTTGTATCGGTTTTTGGCTGTATCGGGGTTGGTTACAAAGTATTCGTATTCGTAAAAACGGTAACCATTGTTGTTGAGTGTATCTGTTAAAGCATCGCGACGTAGGTTATTTTCAAAGTCATCTCTATAGCCAACTACAAATTTTCCAATAGCTTGAGAAGCCAATGTTTTATGCCGGTAAAATGCATTTGTTTGTTTTTCGGTTTGGCTGTTGAGTAAATATCCGTTAAAATCTATTTTGAGTCCGCGAGTATTTGTTTTTATGCCCACATTATTTTTTAATCCTTTAAAATCGGTGTTTACATCGAAGTACTCGGTTTTTAATACCAAGTCGAATTTTTGGCCATTTTCAAAGCCTACAAAACCAGTAGTTATTTTTTGGTCTTTGGTGAGTTGAACATCTCTTAAATTCCAATCACGGTAAAACTCAACAGATCTAATTCGTTCAATTTCTCTAAAGTTTCTGTTCCAAAACTCAAAACCCGCCCCAGTTTTTAGTTTCCAATTATTTTTTGATTTTCCTAAATCTGATTTGTTCTGCCATTCACCTTTAAATGCTGAACCATAGTTGTTGTTGTTTCCAAATTTTGAGAAAGTATTTAAATCGTTGTTTGAAACAGCTGCTTCAATATTTACCTTGTTGTTTCCAAAATCTCCTTTTCCGCCAAGGGTAAACATTTGTTGTTGCTTAGGAGTTTCAATTAAAATTATGGGCTCAAAATTTCCGGTTGGTAATCCACTTACAGCATCAGGTGCACTCCATTTATAAACCCTACCGTTAGCCAAAGAGTTTGAAATTACATAGTTTCCGTTGCCAAAACCAACCTCAGAAAAACTCAATTTATACAACTGTACTTCTTGACTTTGGGAGAATACGAAAATGGAATCGTAATAAAACCCATTAATCAAAGTATCTGTTAAGGCATAAAGCACGAGGTTGTCGTTAAAATTTGCTGTATCGATGGCAGGAATTATGGCTAGGTTTAAACTATCGCCAATATTTGCCAAAAGTGTACGGTCCTCTTCATCTAAATCCTGCTGAATAGGCTGATTTTTATTGTCTTGCTCAGAGTATGCATTAAAATTTAATTGCCATTTTTCTTGTTTTACCGAGTTTGAAAACTGAAACAAAGACCTTTGGTAATTTAGCACAGAGTATTGAAACTCAACAATAATTCTTTTGTCTTTGGTGATGAGTTGTTTGGCGGTAAAAACCAATTCTGCCGTGTTGTAGTTTATGGTGTAATCATTTTCTTGTCCGCGCACCAACAAGTTTCCATCAATGTAAACCCGCTCTGTGCCCGATAAAACCACAATAAACTGTTCGTTTTCAGTACCTCTTAATCGGTACGGACCTTGGTTACCCTCAACACCCTGAATAATATTTCTTCCAAATTTTCCCCTAGATATAGCTGCACTAGCTTGTACATCAACCTCAGTTTTGGAGTTGGTTTTAAAAGATGTTTCAAAACTTCCGCCTTGAGCTCGTTTAAAGTATTTCATAAAGTAGCTATCAGGTTTACCTAGCGTAAAATCACCTGCCGTTAATTTCGATTTATCATCAAATACTTGAATGTAAACTTGGTCAAAATCTTGTAATTGTTTGGTGTTTCCTTCGGGCTGAATAGGAATATTTTCATCTGAAATAGCCGCCAAAACAGATACATTATCAGTAATTTTTCCGGAAAGTTGAAGGTTTAAATTTGAGTTTACCGACAAGTTTTGGTTGTTTCCAAAGCTAATTCCACGCGATAAACTTCCCGATTTACTCAAGCCTGTTAATTCCCAAGGAGCTTCGCTTGGTTTTGCAATGGTGTATTCAAAAGGGTTTTTTATTTCTTTTTCTTCAGGCTGAATCAAACGAACATCTTTGTGAAAAGCCTCTTTGTTTAACTTAAAAGGCAGGGTTTTGTATTTTATAGAAGCTTCTTGGTTGGTTTGCGCCGATTTTGGAATTGCCAAATAAGCATTGATGTAATCTATGTAAATGCTTTGTTTATCAATGCCTTGCAATTGAATTGAAGAGGGCGAAATAGAGAGTGTATCGAGCCAAATTGTATCTTGGTTAAGTTTAAAAGTTTTGCTTTTTGTTTGGGTATACCCCAAAGCAGATAGCGCTAAAAGCGCCAAAACAAAAACAAATTTTTTCCACAAAACAATCGGCAATTTAAAAAAACAGTTAGTTTGGCTATTCAACGATTAGAAAACAAAATTCTTACAAATATCGGTTGCGGTAAATGATAAAGATACTCACCTATAACATTAATGGAATAAGAGCTGTTTTGAAAAAGGGCTTTTTAACTTGGTTACAACAAACCAACGCTGATGTTATTGGGCTGCAAGAGATAAAAGCTACGGCTGATAAAATTCCTGTTAAAGATTTTGAAGACTTAGGTTATCATTGTTATTTCCACCCTGCCAAAAAGCCAGGTTACAGTGGTGTGGCGATTTTAAGCAAGCAAAAACCCATAAACATTATTGAGGGTATTGGTAACCCAAAGTTTGATGATGAAGGCCGCGTAATCATAGCAGAGTTTGAATCCTTTTCTTTTTTGTCTGCCTATTTTCCATCTGGTGCATCAAGCTTCGAAAGGCATGAATACAAACAAGAATTTTTGGCTCATTTTTTTGAGTTTGTAAAAACCTACCCCAAAAAACTCATTATTGGTGGCGATTTAAACATTTGTCACCAGCTAATTGATATTTACGACCCAGTAGGATTATTGCAGGCTTCAGGCTT
>Ga0209533_1002696_pt1 | contig 15959 bp, 10 predicted proteins | sample COG_04_FD_184748 | JGI IMG/M metagenome (GOLD analysis project Ga0209533, IMG submission 184748) | Pelagic Microbial community sample from North Sea - COGITO 998_met_04 (SPAdes) (version 2) | ecosystem: Environmental > Aquatic > Marine > Neritic zone/Coastal water | place: Helgoland, sampling...
TCTTTATTGCTCCCCAAACAAGCAAGAGGCTTATTACCATGAGTCCTTATTTCACGGAGTACTAGGAATGGAAGGTTTAATAATAAATAACAAATAGCATGAAGCTCATAAGAAAAATAAGCATTGGCCAAGATTATAAAAACGAAGCAATGCATTACTCTGTAGGACAAGAAGTTTACGGAGGGCATAAGATATGCGATATACTGGAAGAGAATGGATCATATAAAATTTACATAGAAAAGAACGGAACACAACTGCCGTGGAAAAACTTTAATAGTAACATGGCTATATCAATTGAATATAACCTAGACTATTAAATGAAATCATTATACAATTATATTATATCAACTAATAATCGATACGACAATAAAGTGTCTGTCGATGACAAAGAATTAATTTTAAATACTGAGATCACAGAAAGAGATTATCATTTTGTTAATAGGATAGGAACTGTTGTTAATGCTCCTATTAATATCAAAACACCTATAAAAACAGGTGATGAAGTTATAGTGCATCACAATGTATTTAGACGTTGGTTTGATGTTAGGGGCAACGAAAGAAACTCTGGTAACTATATTGATGAAAATAACTACACTGTAGCTCAGGATCAAATATTCGCATACAAGCAAAACGATAAATGGCATTGCCCAATTCAGTATTGCTTTGTGGAACCAATAGAGAACGAAGACATATGGAGCACCGATAGCGAGCAAAAACTATTAGGAAGGCTTACATATACAAATGACTATTTAAACTCCTTAGGGCTGTCCTATGGAGATGTGGTTGGGTTTACACCTGATTCTGAATATGAGTTTAACATAGATGATAAAAAATTATATAGAATTTTATCACAAGACATCACTATCAACTATGGACATAAAGAAAAAAAGAATAGAACTACTAAAAGCTTCTGAAAACGCTATTAACGAGCTTATCAAAGTTATGGATAAGAAAATGGATCTTAATGAAGTAGATCCAGAAAAAGTTAAAGTTTCAGCATCAGCCTATAGATTAGCTATGGAAGATGCCATGGCTATGATGGCTAAAGTAGAAGAGCTTGAGTCGTTGAACGCAGATAGCAAAAAAGAAAAGCGTGAGTTTTTTGGTGTGGAGGGCCGCACTAAATAATGTATCAACAAACACTATATGCTATACACAACGACCATCTTAAAAGAAAAGATGTTAAAAACGACAACAAGCACAAAAAATTTAAGTACGGATATAATTTAGATTTAGACTGTGTTATCATTAGTAAAGATGGTACTCTAGGCGAAATATACGAAATACAAAATTTACGTGTTGGATTGCCTTTGGTACCTAAAGATGTTAATGGTCAAGAATTAAAAAAAGAAGAGCAGGTGTTTACAAAAACACTTAAGCCTACTTCTTTAGAAAAAATAAAAACAGTATATGATTTTAAATTACTTCCAGAAGATACTAGAGAAAGGTACTACGATTATATTGACAGTGAGTATAATAAGCGCAATGATGGTTACTGGTTCATGTGCAACGATGCCCCAACTTACATTACAGGGTCACACTATATGTACCTCAACTGGACAAAAATCGACGTTGGATCCCCGGATTTTCGACAAGCAAATAGAATCTTCTATTATTTCTGGGAAGCGTGCAAGGCTGATTCACGAAGTTATGGCATGTGCTACCTCAAAAACAGACGGTCTGGTTTTTCCTTCATGGGAAGTTCAGAGACTGTGGATCAAGCTACAGTCACCAGAGATGCAAGATTTGGAATTTTATCGAAGTCTGGAAGTGACGCTAAGAAGATGTTTACTGATAAGGTCGTACCAATCTCAACGAACTATCCGTTCTTCTTCAAGCCGATACAAGACGGAATGGAAAGACCAAAGACAGAACTTTCCTACAAGACTCCGTCAAGAAGACTTACAAGAAGTTCAATCAACGAAGCGTCTGGGGAGGAACAAAAGGGTCTTGATACAACGATCGACTGGAAAAACACCGGCGACAACTCTTATGACGGAGAAAAATTAAGACTACTAGTACACGATGAATCCGGTAAATGGGAGAGGCCCGATAATATTCTTAACAACTGGCGAGTAACAAAAACTTGTTTAAGGCTAGGCGCTAAGATAGTTGGCAAGTGTATGATGGGGTCTACCTCTAATGCTTTAGACAAAGGAGGTGATAATTTTAAAAAATTATATTATGACTCAAAAGTTACGAAGCGAAATCGCAATGGGCAGACTGCTAGTGGATTATATTCTTTGTTCATACCAATGGAATGGAATTACGAAGGATTCATTGATAAATATGGATTTCCTGTATTTGATACTCCAGAAAAACCAATTGAAGGAATCGATGGAGAACTCATCTATATTGGAGTTATCGAGCATTGGGAGAATGAAGCAGATGGGCTTAAAGGAAATAATGATGCGTTAAATGAATTTTATCGACAGTTTCCTAGATATGAAAAGCATGCTTTCAGAGATGAAATAGCAAGATCTTTATTTAATTTAAATAAGATATACGAACAAGTAGATTTTAATGAAGAAATGACGATGAACGGATACGTTACTCGTGGATCGTTTAATTGGAAAAACGGAGTTAAAGATTCTACGGTAGAGTTTCATCCAAATAAAACAGGAAGATTTAAGTTATCTTGGATACCTCCTGTTGAATTACAAAATAATATAATTGTTCAAAACGGTATAAAGTATCCCGGCAATAAAGACTTAGGAGCTTTTGGTTGTGATAGCTACGATATTAGCGGAACAGTTGATGGAGGTGGTTCAAACGGAGCGTTACACGGTTTAACAACATTTAGTATGCTTGCAGACATTCCATCAAGTCAATTCTTTTTAGAATATGTCGCTAGGCCACAAACTGCTGAAATATTTTTTGAAGATGTACTTATGGCAATGATATTCTACGGAATGCCAATATTAGCAGAGAATAATAAACCTAGATTATTATATCATATTAAAAGAAGAGGTTATAGAGGTTATTCAATGAACAGACCCGATAAAGCCAGAAGCAAATTGTCTGTAACAGAAAAAGAGTTAGGTGGTATACCAAACTCCTCGGAAGATATAAGACAAGCTCATGCTGCAGCAATTGAAAGTTACATAGAAGATCACGTTGGGTTAAAAGATAACGGAGAATGTGGTAAAATGTATTTTCAAAGAACGCTTGAAGACTGGGCTAAATTTGATATAAATAAAAGAACAAAATTTGATGCATCAATAAGCTCAGGTTTAGCTATAATGGCATGCCAAAGACATTTATATGCGTCTAAGACTACAAGAGAAGTTAAAAAAATAGATTTTGGTTTTTCAAGATATAATAATTCAGGATCAAATAGTAAAATAATACAATAAAAATGGCAGAAGCTACAGGACAAGTTACCCAATTTCCCAGCCAATCGGTTGACGATGCTACTAAAGCGAGCAAAGACTACGGAATGGAAGTGGCGCGAGGTATACAAAATGAGTGGTTCAGAAAATCATCTGGTACAGGAAGGTTTGCTCAAAACCAAAGAGACTTTCATAAGTTGAGATTATATGCAAGAGGTGAGCAATCAATTCAAAAGTACAAAGACGAATTTTCTGTTAACGGCGATTTATCTTATTTAAACTTAGATTGGACACCAGTCCCAATTATTCCTAAGTTTGTAGATATTGTTGTAAACGGAATGCAAGACAGATTGTTTACTATAAAAGCTTTTGCGCAGGACCCTACTTCTGTTAAAGAAAGAACTAATTTTGTAGAAATGATTCTTGAGGATATGAATACTCAAGATTTAATGAACGAAATTGAAGATAAGCTTGGTGTAAATGTTAGGAACGTAAAAAAGGGAGATTTGCCATCTAGCCCAGAAGAGTTGGAGCTACACATGCAAATTGGCTACAAACAACAAACGGAAATAGCTATTGAGCAAAGTGTTGAAAACGTATTTAAAAGAAACAAATACTTTGAAACAAAAAAGCGCTTAGATTACGATCAAACTGTTGTTGGGATGGCAGCTGCTAAGCATGGCTTTAATAATACCGACGGTATTACCATTGAGTATGTAGACCCTTCTAGTTTAGTGTATTCGTATACTGAGGACCCTAATTTTCAAGATGTATATTATTTTGGAGAAGTAAAACAAATTAAAGCAAACGAGCTTAAAAAACAATTCCCTGGTTTATCAGATGAAGAGTTTGATCTTGCTGTTAAACAATCTAGTAATTATAAAAACTACGATTACGCAACAAACATTTTAGATGATTCTTATGACAGCAACACATTAAGTGTTCTTTATTTTAATTGGAAAACTTGGGAAAAAAGTGTTTATAAAATAAAAGAAACATCTACTGGAGCAAAAAAAGCGATTAAAAAAGACGATACATTTAATCCTCCAAAAGATCAAAGGACTAGGTTTGAAAAAGTAGAAACAGCTATTGAGGCTATTTATGAAGGTGTAATGGTACTAGGCGCTAACAGTCTTCTTAAATGGGAGAAAGCTACTAATATGGTTAGACCTGACTCTAATGCTAATAAGGTAATGATGAATTACGTTGTTAGTGCACCTAGGATGTACCAAGGCAAAATTGAAAGCTTAGTTGGTAGAATGGTAGCATATGCTGATTTAATACAGCTTACACATTTAAAACTGCAACAAGTGTTGCAAAGAATGACACCCTCGGGCGTTTATTTAGATGCAGACGGATTGGCTGAAATTGATTTAGGAAATGGCACTAACTATAACCCGCAAGAAGCATTAAACATGTACTTCCAAACGGGGTCTGTTATAGGTAGATCTATGACGGTTGATGGGGAAATGAACCCTGGTAAAATACCTATTCAAGAATTACCTGGTGGCGGTGGACAACAATCTACTATGTTAATACAAGCTTACAACTACTATCTAAACATGATACGCGATGTAACAGGACTTAATGAAGCTAGAGATGGAAGTGACCCAGACCAATATGCTTTAGTAGGCGTTCAAAAATTAGCTGCTGCTAATTCTAACACAGCTACTAGACACGTGTTGCATTCATCAATGTACATAACGTCAACTTTAGCAGAAGCAATATGTATTAGAATAAAAGACGTGCTGGCTTTTCATCCACAAAGAGATGCAATGATTACAGGCATAGGTAGATTTAGCGTAGGTGCTTTACAGGAAATGGATAGCCTGCACATGCACGACTTTGGTATATTCTTAGAGCTTGACCCTGACGAAGATGAAAAACAATTAGTTGAAAACAACATACAAATTGCATTGTCAAGGGATCAAATAAGTTTAGATGACGTAATAGACATACGACAGATAAAAAATATAAAATTAGCAAATCAACTTATTAAGTTTAGAAGAGCTAAGAAGCAAGCGCAAGATCAGCAGATGGCAGAAAGAAATATTGCTGCACAATCTCAAGCAAACGCACAAGCGGCTCAAGCGGCGGAAATGGCTAAGGGTCAATCTGAAATGATGAAGACTGAAGCTAAAACTAAATTAGCCGAAGCTCAATCTAGTTTTGACATAAGAAAACTACAGGTTGAGGCTGAAACCAAAAAGGGCTTAATGCAATTTGAATTTGATTTAAATACTAAGCTTAAAAAAATGGAGCTAGATGCTAAAAAAGAAATAGCTGGAACCAAAATTACAGATTCTGATATATCTGGCCCACCATCAATATCAAAACCTCAGAAATCTTTTGAGTCTAAAGGCAATGATGTTTTAGGAGGTATTGATTTAAGCAGTTTTGAGCCTAGATAAAAAAAACAATAACTATTATATATTATTAAATTATGAGTGAATGGAAAATTAAAGGTGTTGTTGACGATACAACACAAAAGTCAGCACAAGAGCAAGAACAAGCTGTATTAGACAAAGCGGTTGAAGCTGGGGACATTACCCCAGAAGCTGCTGGTCAAACAGTAGACGAAGTGCCTAAAATTAATTTAGACGAACTAAATAAACCAACAGAAGATGCCGTTCAAGAGCGAAAAACAGAGGAGGTTTCTGTGGAAAATGAAACCGGAAATAGCGAAGAAGTGGTCGAAGAAGTACGGGAGCAAACCGAAACCGAAGAAGGCTCTCCGCTCGAGCTCGTTATCGAAGAAGAAGACGAAGCGCAGGTAGATACAAAACCTGCGGTTGACGCAAACTCCGCTAAAGTAAATGAGTTACCAGAGCCCGCTGCTCCGGTTGTTTTGCCAGAAAATGTTGATAAACTTGTAAAGTTTATGGAAGAAACTGGTGGAACTGTTGAAGATTATGTTTTGTTAAACAAAGATTTATCATCGTATAATGATGGTGATTTATTAAGAGAGTACTATAATCAATCAAAACCTTGGGACGCTCAAGAAGTTTCAGAATATATGGAAGATAATTTTTCATATGATGAAGATGATGACCCAAGAGAAATTCGCTCTAAGAAGAGAGCGTTTAAAGAAGAGTTATTTAATGCTAAAAAGTTTTTGGAAGGAAACAAAGAGAAATATTATGCTGACCTCAAGTTGAATAAGCAACAAGATATTCCTCAGGAGTACCAAGAAGCTTTTACGTATTATAACGAATATAAACAGAGCGCTGAATCTAATGAACAACTAAAGCAATCTTTTTTACAAAAAACAGATAATGTTTTTAATGACAAATTTAAAGGTTTTGATTTCCAGGTTGGAAACAATAAATACCGATTTAAAGTCAACAATGCTGCTGAAACAAAAACGCAGCAATCAGACATTAACAATTTTGTTAAAGGATTTTTAGGAGATGATGGTCAGATCAGTGACGCTAAAGGATACCATAAAGCATTGTTTGCTGCTAGAAATGCAGACAAGCTTGCAGAACATTTTTATGAGCAAGGCCGTGCCGATGCTCTTCGCAATGCCGCTAAGGATGCTAAAAATATTAATATGGACCCCAGAAAAGAAGGCGTTGTACAAACTAAATCTGGACAGAAATTTAAAGTTGTATCAGGTGATTCTAGTTCTAAACTAAGAATGAAACTAAAAAACTAACTAAAAATTTATTACAATGGCTATAACTACTGGCATTGAACACTTATCTCCCTCAGCAACTAAGGGAGTATTATTTCAAGGAAATTACATTAATGATTTCGATTTTACAAAACAATTTTTACCTGACGTATACGAAAAGGAAGCTGAAATTTACGGAAACCGTTCTATTTCTTCTTTCCTACGTATGGTATCAGCTGAAATGCCATCTACATCTGACGAAATTCGTTGGGTAGAGCAAGGGCGCCTTCACACGCGTTACCAAAACGTTGATCTTGGAACACCTGGAGCCAACGGAGCTACTGTATTTACAGTGAATTTTGACGCTAATGCTGATGGAACTGCACACGCTGCTGGCGCTGCACCTGTATTCCGTGCTGGACAAACCATTATGGTACAAGGACAAACTAGCGCAAACGCTTCTACTGGCCCTGTATTAAAAGGTGTTGTTACAGTTGCTGGAACTGCAGCTGCTGGAGACACAGGTGAATTTACAGCTGTGTGTTATACTGCTGCTAACTTTGGTGCTGTTACCTCTGCCGCTTCTTATGACCACGCTACAGTACTTGCTTATGGTTCTGAATTTGCAAAAGGAAGCGATGGAATGCTCGGATCTGTAGATTCTGACTACTCTTCTTACACTAACAAGCCTATTATCTTAAAAGATAACTACGCTGTTAATGGTTCTGACACTGCTCAAATTGGATGGATTGAAGTTGCTTCAGAAAACGGAGCTAGCGGATACCTATGGTACCTAAAGTCTGAACACGAAACTCGTTTACGTTTTGAAGACAACTTAGAAATGACTATGGTTGAAGCAGTAAAAACTGCTGGGGCAGGATCTGATATTGGAACTTATTCTGGTTCTGAAGGATTCTTTGCTGCATTAGAAGCACGTGGGAATGTATACGGAGGTCTTTCTACAGATCTAGGTACTGACATGACTGGTTTTGACAGCATCCTTAAGCAATTGGATAAAAACGGATCTATTGAAGAGAACATGATCTACAGTAACCGTGCTTTATCTTTATCAATTGACGATGCATTAGCAGCTAAAAATTCTTACGGAGCAGGAGGTACTTCTTACGGAGTATTTAACAACTCTGAAGATATGGCTCTTAACCTAGGATTTAGCGGTTTCCGCAGAGGTTCTTATGACTTCTACAAAACTGACTGGAAATATCTAAATGACTTCGCAACTCGCGGTGGATTTGGAGATGTTGAAGGAGCTATTATTCCTGCAGGTACTTCTACTGTGTACGATCAAGATCTTGGTAAAAACATCAAGCGTCCATTCTTACACATCCGTTATCGTTCATCTGAAACTGATGATAGAAAAATGAAAACTTGGATCACTGGATCTGTTGGAGGAGCTTATACTTCTTCTGTAGATGAGATGCGAGTTAATTTCTTATCTGAAAGATGTTTGATTACTCAAGGTGCAAACAACTTCTTCTTATTGAAGTAGTAGATTAATATAACTGTGGGGTGGCTTAACGGCTGCCCCTTCAGTTATTTTTTTTAAATTATCTTATTAAATTATATATGAAAAATTGGGAAATTAAAGATAGAACTTATGTTCTTAAAAACGGTATGTCGCCGTTAACTTATAAAATAAAAAGCACAGGGCTTTTGTTCTTTGACGAAGAAAAAGGTGTTAATAGAGAATTAAGATACTCTACTAATCAACGATCTTTGTTTGTAGATGAACAAGATGGTTTTGCAAAGCTAGAGCACGTCGTATTTGTTGATGGCGTTTTAACAGTGCCAAGAAACCAGCCTTTATTACAACAATTGCTTTCACTTCATCACCCAGACAGGTCTAACCTATGGGAAGAAATTGATTTTGTACAAGAAGCTATGGATGACATAGATATTATAGAGCTAGAGCTAGAAGCATTAAAACTAGTTCAAGAACTTGATATAGAACATTTAGAAGCTATATTAAGAACTGAAATTGGTTCTGATGTAACTAAAATGTCTTCTAAAGAAATTAAAAGAGATTGTTATATGTTTGCTAGGAACATGCCTAAGCTATTTATTGAAGTAGCACAGGACGAAGATATTAAGCTTCGTAATCTAGCAAATCGATGTGTTGAAGCTGGCATCGTTAAATTAACAGACGACAATACAATATTCAAATGGTCAGCTAATAGTAAGAAAATTATGACAGTTCCATTTGATGAACACCCATATGCAGCGTTTGCACGATTCTTAAAAACAGATGAAGGCGTAGACGTTATGAAAGCTATTGAAAAGAAACTTTCATAAAACACCAGGTTATGATTATTCGTTTAATCATAACCATCTAATTAATAAAACAAATCAATGGTAGGTATAGATAGAGTTTATCAAACAGTGCAAAAAATACTTAATAAAGAGCAGCGGGGCTATTTACCTCCTGTAGAGTTTAACTTATTTGCAAACCAAGCCCAAAATGAAATTTTTGGAGGGTACTTTTCTTTAAGAAATTATGTTCCTTCAAACGATTCAGATTACTCTGATATTCAAAAGAATGTTGAGGAAAAAATATCTTTTTTTGAAAACGAAGATACTTTAACGGCAACAACTTTTAACAACGCTGCTGGAAATACTACTAGCAGTTATTTTGCTTACCCTAGTAATTTTTATTCGCTAATAGCAATTTCTTTAAATAATACTTTTGCAACAGAAGTTTCAACTAAAGATTTTTTATATGTAAATAAATCTAAGCTAACAAAGCCAACAGTTAAAAACCCTATATATGCACGTCATGAAGGCGGGTTAGTTGTTTCACCATCTACTGGGGTTACTGATATTAATTTAAGTTACGTAAGAATACCGGCTGAAGTTAATTGGAGTTATTTAACTGTTAACGGTAAAGCTGTGTATAATGCAAATACATCAACAGACTTTGAGTTGCATCCATCGGAAATAACTGAATTGGTACTTAAGATATGTCAATACGCTGGTTTATCTACTAAATCAATAGACGTAGCTCAAGCGGCCGCGCAAAAAGAACAACAAGTAACACAATCTGAACGATAATGGCTGAGTTAAACAAAATATATACTGAAAAAAATTATTACGCAAAGTTTGAAAACGATGCAGCCAACATTCCTGCAGATTTTAAGGGCTTAGGCTATTATCAAAGAACAAGCTTAGAAGACGTGATAAATAACTTTGTAGTTGCTTATATAGGTGACGATAAGATTTTAGCTAAAGTGCCTGAGTATGAGGTTGCTTTTTGGGCGCAAAGAGGATTGCAAGAGTTCAGCTATGATGTTTTGCACTCTGAAAAAAGCATTGAGGTTGAATTAAACCCAGCTAGACAAATACCATTGCCACAAGATTACGTTTCTTATGTAAAAGTATCTTGCATTGATAAACTAGGCAATAAAAAACCTTTATTACCAGGCAGAAAAACTGGTAACCCCACCGCCCTGTTACAAGACAGCAACTACAACTATACTTACGATGCTGACGGTAATATAGAAGAGGCTTCTGCTTCTAATACAATTAGCAGATTCCAGGATCCAGACGTCCGTGATGTTAACCTAGAGGCTAATGATTATTACCGAAATAATTACAATGACGATAACTTCGACTATTTTAATAAGAAGTTTGGTGCTAACCCAGAACACATGTCGGCAGCCAGCACATTCTATATTGATAAAGTAAACGGCGTAATATTTTTTGACGGGGGGGTTAAGCAAGATGAGCTAATTGTTTTAGACTACATTTCTGATGGCTTATCAGACGACGGAGACTTATCTAAGGTTTATGTGCCAAAGCTTGCTGAAGACGCTCTGTATGCTTACATGTTGTATAATTTAGCTAAACTAAGGCCGTCTGCCGCACCGGGAGTCGCTTTATACAAAAAAGAAGCAAGTGCTAAAATGCGAAATACAAAAATAAGGTTAACTAACTATAAATCTGAAGAGATGGCTCAAGTGCTAAGAGGCAAATCTAAATGGATAAAACACTAAAGTATGCCAGAAATTAAAAATACATTTTTAGCAGGTCGTTTAAATAAAGATTTAGACGAACGGCTAATTAGTCCCGGAGAATATCGAGATGCTTTAAATGTAAATATAGGCACTTCAGAATCATCAGATGCTAGCACTGTTGAAAATTTATTAGGCAATGAGTTAAAAGGCCCAGGCCTCGGATCTTTAACCACCACTAGAACGGTAACAACACCTGGGACACCAGGAACGCCTGAAGTGCCCGCAGTGCCCGCTGTACCTGACTCAACAATAATTGAAAACCATGAGTTTAACGTTGTTTCTTACACAGGGCAGGGCCCCGCTCAGCCAGCTTCGGCTACACAAACAATTAGAGTAAACGGAACGTTTTCTAGCTCTGACAACACAACGACAACAACCGGAGGATACGCTGGGTCTGGCGGCGCTTCTGTTAAAAAAGGTGTAGTAATAGGAACTTATACAGGTGATGGTTTAAATGGTTTATTACCAACAAACACAACCACTTTTTACATAAGAGGAAATTTCCCGCCATATACAGAAAACAACCCCGGTAATGCGCCACAAGTTGGCGATAAAATCATAATTGGGTTACACTCGGCAACTCTTTACGATCCTTTTTCAAATTACACACCACCCGCATCAGGTAACCAAACCGTAACAATAACATCTGCTGGCGCTTACGATGCTTCACAAGATGGTTATTTAATTACAATAGACACTTTAATTACAATTCCACATGCGGATCAAGACCCTGATGGCAATAATGTAGGTACATATACTATATACGGCCCAGTAGGTCCTATAGCTGGAACAACTACTGGTGGTTTTAATTACACACTTACTGCCGGGAGCATGCTCGACGCAAACAGAACAACTTTTCTACACAACGAGCAACTTAAGTTAACTGATTCTAATAATAATTCTTTTATAATAACTTTTGATTGTGGTGGGGTTGGTCAAACCTCTACTCAAGGAGAAGCAAGTAGCTTTACAACATCAAGTACATTTAACTTTTCAGACGGAGATATTTTAACCTTTCAAAGATTTTATGAATTTAATGGCTTTGTTAGTACGTTTGATAGTGTTGTTTCGACATCGCCTAGAGTGCATAGAATGGTTACTCATACTTTATCTGTTGGTGATTTTTATGGGTACAGGCAGCCTAGCATACTTGAAGATGAACAAATTCCTTATGTCACAGCTGTTAATGGTAATGATATAACTCTTTCTGCAGCCCCACTTTATAATTCGGATACAACTAATGTAGGTTTCACAACAAGTGTTTATAATTTAGCTTATGTCGGAGGTGCAGGAGCGTTAGACGGTACACCTCCAGAGGTGGTTGTTACAAAAGTTAATTCCGAAAACCCAAATCCAGCAGTTGGAGAAACTATAGCAGCAACAAATGCAACAATAATTGATGCTGTATCTGAAAGCTCTGGAGAATTTACGTTAACACTTAGAGAGGAATTAACGCCAACACCTTTAAATAGATACGAAGGTTCAAATGGGGCTGCTGTAAGGAGAGGAATTGTTATTGGAAACCCAGCTAATAATTTTGCAATACCTAATAATGTAAATACTTTTGATTTATTTGATAATACTTATCCTGATTCACTACATCCTGTGCCAAATGTTGGAGATATACTGGTACTAGGGAGTATTACCGGCGGTGGAGGTGTTATGGACGATTTTGCTTTATACTCACTTTTTGTGCCTATAGCTGGTAACGAAATTATGACTATAACTGACGTAACTGTAAATGGGTCTAGCTATACGGTAACTGTAGATAATCCAATACAACAACCCGATCCTTTATTAAGAGTTCAATTAATGGTTTATGGCCCGCAAGATGCGTTTTATTATACTACATTAAATATGCCCAGACAAATAACAGTGCCGGGTACACCTGAAATACCAGCTATACCAGCAATTCCAGGAACACCAGATATTGTAGAAACAATAACAGAAAGTATTGGAACAAGCGCTGTGTGTATTGGAGCTATTTCAGATGAGTCAAGTGGTAATATTTATTGGTTTATTCATGCTAATGACTACGATGGTATTTATGAATATGTGCCTGCTTTAGAAACTGTAAACACATTAATACGTGGTGATTTAAACTTTTCAACTGATTTTTTAATTACAGGAATCAATATTATTGATGATATGTTATTTTGGACAGATGATAAAAATGAACCCCGTAAACTTAACATTAGTAAATGGAAAAAAGCAAATCATTCCTCTGTCCCAACAAGAATATATTCAAGAAACTTTTTAGATAGCGATTTAACTGTAATCAAACCGCACCCAAAGGAAAGGTTAACAATTAAAACTGTTGTTGATGCAGATAAAGAAATACTTCCATTTGAAGAAATATTTCCACAATTTGCATATAGATGGAAATTTTCAGACGGGGAATATAGTCCATTTTCATTTTTTACAGAACCTGTATTTGAAGTTGATGAGTACGATACAAAAGAACATTTTAAAGAAGGTTATAATAAAGCAGCTAGAAACATAGTAACGGAAATAACTGTTGGAAATATACCCAGGGGTGAGCAAGACGTTATTGAGGTTGAAGTGCTATACACAGAATCAATAAGTTCAACTGTATATACTTTAAAAACAATACGTAAAAAAGATTTTGGTACAGATCCTAATTATATAAAAGATCAAGTATTTACCAAACGTTCTTTTTATTCGGCTCTGCCTGATAACCAGTTGTCAAGACATTTTGACAGTATACCGACTTTAGCTAAAGCACAAGAAATAACAGCTAATAGGCTTATATATGGTAATTATGATTTTGGCTTTGAGCAAGAAGCTTCTGCTGATATAACAGTAACTCAAAAGGAAAAGTCTACTTCCAGCGGATTAAGTGTTAAGGGAGCTAGAGATTATGAGGTTGGAGTAGTTTATGAAGACACGCCTGGAAGGCAAGGTGCACTTTTAGTTGGGGAAGGAACTAAATATACAACTAAGTTTAGCACAAGTGGAACGCAATCTTTAGCCGCTAAAATTACTAGCGCAGCGCCAATTTGGGCAACCCACTTTAAATACTATGTTAAAGATTCTTCTAATGATCACCATAATTTTCCAGTGTACAACACGTTTAACGATGGTGAAGGCGATAAAAACAATAGTGAGTTTATATGGTTACAAATAGATTCTAATGATCGAAACAAGGTAAGCGAAGATACTTTTATAATACCAAGAAGGCATACTCACGGCGATTTAATAGCTGGCAATGGAACCAACTCACTTGCTTTTACTAAACAGTCTAAAGATCTTATAGATGGAAGTTTAAGCAATATTGATTTTAATGTAGATAAAAGTTACAACGAACAAAAAAGAGATACAACTATATGGGCGCCAGGAATAGACGCTAGAGATCAATCAACTGTTCATAACGGCGGCAATAGTGTAATGAATAATCCTGATTGGATTTTTACTTGTACGGTTGCTGGTAAATATACTTTTGAATTTGAGGGCGATCTTAAGCACATTCGCCATACTAGAGCATTTAATGTGGGAAAAAACGCTGCTTATATACAACCTGTAGCATCTTTCCAAAAAGTAAAAGCTGGGCAATTTTTTGGATCTTTAAATCATTCTTTTGAAGAATCGGCTAAATTTACAATAAATAGTATAAAAGAAGGAGGTAATGCGGATAGGGACTTTAGATTTTATGTTACAGTAGTATATGATTTAGAGGCAGGAGATAGAGTTAGACCTTTTATTTTTAAAAATGCTTCTAGGAGAAACGGTTTTGTTTACATGGATATAGTAGACCCAGTGTTTAGAACATTGACTACCCCTGTAGACCCTAACGCTACAGCTCCCCCTGTTGAACAATTTAATCATATAGTTAAAAATTTATCTAAGCATCGTATAATAGAAATTGAGAACGAAGCACCTGATATAGTTAAAAATCAACTGCCTGTTGAAACAAAAAAAATTGGAAACACGGTTAAATATGAGCGTTTAGGAAATAACGATAAAGCTGTATTTTTAACTAGTGAAGAATTTGAGGGCCCAGACAATAATGAGGTGCCAGTGGATAATAATTTAGAAAACTCTACTGAATTATTTTATGAAGCACGTAATAATTCTGTTGGATATAAAAATATATCTTTAATACCCGCGCTTAATAACATTCTTGCTTTTGAAAATTTAGGGGCTTTAGAAGTTTCTGGGGACAGTAGCGAAATACAACCTTCTGAACGCGTGCAAACAATTGATGTTTCAGAATTAGAAGGAGGGCTTTGGTATGGAGTTGGTAATGCAGGTTTAGATAATACGGCAAAATCTACCGCAAATAAAGTAAAAATTCTTGAAATTTCTTTAGGTTTTTCTCAATGGGCTCTTGACCGCACCCACGACCAAAGAGATATACTTAAAATTGTTCTAGAAGAGCCAGTTGGTGTTAATCCTAGAGGCCAAGACTTTGCTATATTTAAAGGAGAAATTACAGAAAATGCTCTTAAAAATATACAAGGATCTTTCTTTGCTAAAATAAAAAGAAATACAAATAGTAAAAAATTTACAATTAGAAAAACATTATTGGGTAAAGAAATAAAAATTCCAATAGGTTTGCACAGCTTACCAACCGGTCAATCTACTTTTAATGAAGAAAATGAAGTAAATACTTTACAAACAATATGGTTTGAAACAGTTCCTGAAGTTGAAGATAGTAATCTCAATTTGTTTTGGGAGGCTAGTAAATCTATACCAATTGCGGAACATGGGAACACTCAAACATTAGATTTTTATAATTGTATTGCATTTGTTAAAGATGGGGTATTTTTAGAGACACAAAGAGTATTTGATAAGTTTAATTCTGTTCAAATGGCTAAGGGTGTTAGAGTAAATGTACCACAAGAAAACTACGCAAAAGAAAGAAGAAAAGCTGGTTTAATATTTTCTGGAATATATAATTCTAGAACTGGAACAAATAGGTTAAACGAATTTGTTTACTCAGATGGTATAACTAAAGATTTA
>Ga0209533_1002697_pt1 | contig 15958 bp, 9 predicted proteins | sample COG_04_FD_184748 | JGI IMG/M metagenome (GOLD analysis project Ga0209533, IMG submission 184748) | Pelagic Microbial community sample from North Sea - COGITO 998_met_04 (SPAdes) (version 2) | ecosystem: Environmental > Aquatic > Marine > Neritic zone/Coastal water | place: Helgoland, sampling...
TAAGCTGGCAATCTCGAGACTGCGTTGTAACAGTGTTTTTTGAAGGGTATCTGAGCTGACTTCCGGCGAAGGGCTATCGAGCAGTGGCTTGAGGTTGACCGAGTCGCCCGCTGCGGTGGTCGAGGTCACTACCGTCGGTTGGGATTGCTCGACCTTGGGTGCTGCCGGCTTTTGGGCCCGAGGTGAAGTTTCTCGGATCTGCGTATCATGATAATCAGCCTCAGTTGGCGCCGTCAGTTCCGCCTTGTTATCCAGGGTACCACTGCCAGCCTGGTTGAACTGGGCAATGAAGTCAGCCTTGATTGGTCGACGTTGGCTCATATGCTGAGCCAGGGTCACTTCCATGGTGTGGGTCGAAGGTTCTTTATCCGCGAACGTGAATGTGATGCCTAGAATCAACGCGGCATGCACGACAACCGCCAAGAACACCGTGAAACTCAGGCGGTCTACGGAGTTGATTGGCGGGCCCGTGACGATTGGCCGCGTCTCGGTAAAAACGGGGTTAGCCGCGACCGTCATGGCAAAGCGTCTCGATAAAGGCCATGTAATCACCGGCTATATCCAGGTCATAGGCTTTATCAAGCTCGCGAATGCAGGTTGGGCAAGTGACATTGATTTCGGTGAGGTAGTCGCCGATGACGTCAATGCCGACAAAATACAGGCCGCGAGCTTTGAGTGCTGGCCCTACTTGGTCGCAGATCCACCGATCACGGGCTGTCAGTGGGCGCGCAACCCCCTCGCCACCAGCGGCCAAGTTGCCGCGAGACTCGCCGATCGCTGGAATTCTGGCGAGGGCATAGGGTATCGGCTCGCCATTGATCAGCAGAATCCGTTTGTCGCCTTCGGTGATCTCAGGAATATATTTCTGGGCCATGGTTTGGACCGTCCCCTGGTGAGTCAGGGTCTCGAGTATCACGCTCAGATTTGAGTCTTTCGGCTTAACTCGAAAAATAGACGCCCCACCCATACCGTCCAGGGGTTTAAAAATGACGTCCTGGTGCTCTGTATGAAATGCTCGCAGATGAGCCGGGTCGCGGCTCACCAAGTGTGGCGGGCAGCATTGAGGAAACTGCAAGGCAAACAGCTTTTCGTTGCAGTCTCGAATGCTGCCTGGTCGATTGAGCACCCGCAGCCCTGCCTGCTCAGCCATCTCCAGCATGTAGGTCGTGTAGATATATTCCATATCGAAGGGTGGGTCTTTGCGCATCAACACCGCATCGAGCTCTATTAATGGACCTTCATGAATCGCCTTAATGCTGAACCAGTCATGCATATCATGGCGTACTTCGAGCTCTGAAAAACGACCATGCACTTCACCTGATTTGATCAGTAGGTCTGACTGCTGCATGCAATAGATTGTCCAGCCGCGAGCTTGCGCGGCGAGCATCATCGCCAGGGTGCTGTCTTTTTTTGGGTTGATCGATTCGATGGGGTCCATTACAACACCCAGTATAAAACTCAAGATCAAAACTCCTCTTCGATGGTCGTCGGCTTCGCCCGGCCGGCTCAGGCGCCGATAATTGTAAACCACTTATACCGCTTATGGGCAAAAATCCTTTGCCTGTCTGCTAGGGATGGATTGAATTTAAGGGCCGTGCTAAAAAATCGGCCAAGTTGCCTAAGGATAGTGCATTACTCAGTTTCGGGCTGGTATTTCTGGATAAGTGGAGCGATATGGAAGACAAGTTTGAGGGTGTCCGGGTCATGGTCATCGATGATAGCAAAACGATTCGCCGAACAGCGGAGACGTTGTTGAGCAAGGCCGGTTGTGATGTCACGACGGCAACCGATGGATTCGACGCCTTAGCAAAAATTGCAGATACCCAGCCGGCTATTATCTTCGTCGATATCATGATGCCACGATTGGATGGCTATCAAACCTGTGCCTTGATCAAGAATAACCAGGCTTTCAAACAGACGCCGGTGATCATGTTGTCCAGTAAAGACGGTCTGTTCGATCGAGCCAAGGGAAGGATTGTCGGGTCTGATCAATATCTGACTAAGCCCTTTAGCAAAGATGAGCTTCTGAGCGCCATAAGAGATCATGTTAAGTGAGTTGATTAGCACCATGTTCAGGAGTGTTTAGGGAATGCCCAAAGTATTGGTGGTTGATGACTCACCGTCGGAGCTCATTAAGTTTAGAGAACTTCTGGAGAGTCTCGGCTATGAGGTCATCGCCGCGGAAAATGGCCGTGATGGCGTTGCCATGGCGAACACAGAGCAACCGGATGTGGTCCTGATGGATATTGTGATGCCCGGAATGAATGGTTTTCAAGCGACTAGGCTGATTTGTCGAGGGGAAAAAACGAGTCATATTCCTGTCATTATAGTCAGTGGCAAGGACCAAGAGACCGATAAGGTCTGGGGTCGCCGTCAGGGCGCTCAGGCCTATCTCACCAAACCCGTTGATAAAGCGAAGTTGTTTGCCGCGATGCGCAGCGTGCTTTCAGCATGAGCAGGCTTCTATCATGAGTAGTCAGGATGCCTTAGCCGTTTTAACCGCGTTGGCGCAACGAAGCCAGCAGATCGCCGTTGAGTTACCGGCGAAGGAGACGGCCCAGACCCACTGGAACGGCCTGGGATTTAGTCTGTTGGGCCAGCGCTTCGTGACCCCGATGAATGAGGTTGCGGAGTTGATGCGTCTGCCCGCTTCGACCCGCTTACCAGGGGTTAAACCCTTTGTCATCGGCATCGCGAATATTCGCGGCAGCCTCATGGCACTGCTCGATCTGGCGACTTTTTTTGGCGCTAACTCGCCTTTACCTCGTGTTCAGCGCCGCGTTCTGGCAGTGGAGGATGAAGAGCATTATTTTGGATTTTTGGTCGATGAATCGCTGGGTATGCAGCACTTCCCGAGCGATGCCTATGCCGAGACTATCGATGAAGTTGACGTGATATTTCAACCTTTTATCAAGGGCGGCTATCGCGTCGCTGGTGCAGTTTGGCCAGTCATGAGTTTGAAAGCGCTGGTCGCAGATCCCGGGCTTGAGACGCTGTCAAACCAGGTTTGAGCCGGATCAGTTAACACCCAACAAGGAAAAAAAATGGCGGAACAACCCAGTGGCAAAGACGCAATGATGAAAAACCGGAAGATAACTTGGCTCGTTGTGACGTTGGTGTTGCTCGTCGCCGGTTATATCGGGAATTACTATTTAGTGAATCAGGATGTGGAGAAATCAACGGCCTATTTGCGTCATTCAAACGCGTTAAACATTTTGTCCCAGGAGATGGCGAGCCAAGGTAGCCAAGCGGCGGCTGGCGGTATGGCTGCATTCCCCTTGTTGGCAGAGGCTCGCGCTGAGTTTGATACCCGCCTCGGCGATCTAATAAACGGCAATGCGGCGTCTGCTCTGCCGCCCTCGTCGGCGGCCCAGCAGACGCGGTTGAAGCGCGTCGCCGCCTTGTGGGCTGAGACGCGAAGCTATGTTGATACGGTGCTGAATAATCGTGCGGCGCTCGTCACTCAGGATGAGGATTCTCGCGATTTGTTGATCAACTTGTCGGCGATCCAGCAGGAGAATAGCAAGGTTGTTGCCGAGTTGCTGCGTCGCGGCGTTCCGGCCGGGGTCGTCGTTCGAGCCCAGTATCAGGCTCAACTGGTTGAGCGCATGTCCCACACTATAGACCAGGTACTCAAGGTACGCGAGATGGGCGGGGTTAAGAATCTGGCCGAAAATTTCAATCGAGACAGGGCCGACTTTATCCAGGTACTCGAAGCGTTGACCAACGGTGATAAGGCACTACAGATCCCGGCAGCGGACACGCCGGAACTTCGCACAAGCCTGGGTATAATCGAAGCGTTATTCCGCTCGGTGTCCGCCAGTACGAACGAGATAATTGCCCGCGCCGAAGAGGTCTCGAAGGTCAAGGCGGCGGCCCAAGGCATCAACGTCGGTGCCGCTGAATTGTTGGCCCGGCTGAGCGACTTGACCCATGGTTATGAAGATGAGGCGGGCCAAGGGCTCGCGTCACCTCTGGTGGGCCTTGGCTGCGCGCTCGCGGCTTTTTTGGTCATGCTGATCGTCGGTATGCTGTTGTCCCTGCAGGCGAAGAGAGTCGTCACAGAGACCCTTCGTCAGAATGAACAGAACCAGCTGGCCATTTTGCAGTTGCTTGATGAGTTGGCAGATTTTGCCGACGGTGACTTGCGGGTGCAGGTCACCGTGACAGAAAATTTCACCGGTGCGATTGCGGACTCCATTAATTTTTCCATCGATCAGATGCGAGCGATGGTGTCGAAAATCAACGCAACCTCTACCCACGTGTCGGCTGCAGCGAACGAGACTCGAGATTCGGTCAGTCAACTGTCTGATGCTTCCCTTCGACAAGCCAAGGAAATCGCGGATGTATCAGCGGCGGTCAATGAGATGGCTATTTCGATCGACCAGGTCTCCTACAATGCGGCAGAGTCTTCTTCGGTAGCTGAACGTTCCGTAGACATCGCCGGCCAGGGCGCGATTGTCGTTCAAAATACGATTGGTGGTATGGACAAGATCCGTGGCCAGATTCAGGAAACGGCCAAACGTATCAAGCGCCTGGGTGAGAGCTCTCAGGAGATTGGCGATATCGTTTCGCTGATTAATGACATTGCTGATCAGACTAATATTTTGTCCTTGAATGCTGCTATCCAAGCCTCGATGGCGGGCGATGCGGGTAAAGGTTTTGCGGTTGTTGCGGATGAAGTGCAGCGGCTTGCTGAACGCTCTGGCGCGGCAGCGAAGCAAATTTCAGCGCTGGTTAAAACGATTCAAAGCGACACCCATGAGGCAGTCTCGTCGATGGAGCAAACCACGGCTGAAGTGGTCCAGGGTACTAGGCTAGCTAAGGATGCTGGCGTTTCGCTGGGTGAAATTGAAGGCGTATCGAAGACTCTGGCTGAAATTATTCAAAATATCTCGGACGCGGCACGTCAGCAAGCGGCGTCGGCCGGTAAGATTTCGAACACCATGAAGAGTATCGAAGACATTAGCTCGCAAACGACGGCGGGTATCAAGTCGACGGCGACGGCGGTAGGTAATTTGGCCGATATGGCCAACGAGCTTAGAGCCTCAGTGACCGGCTTTAAGTTACCGGCTTAAGGTGATGTGGCTTGCCCTAACGCAGGTGCAGCGATTGATAGTGGGAGGACGATGAGCACGACGCAAGATTACGTAGCCCTGGAATGGATTAAGGGTGAGATATTCCAGCTCTTTGAGCAAGCTCAGAATGCGCTTGAGGCTGTCGCTATTTCCCCGGAAGACGCCGGCAGCATGCGGGCGTGTCTGACGGCTATTCACCAGGCTCATGGCACGCTGAAGATGGTGCAGCTAGTAGGTCCGACCGACATTGTGGCGGAGATGGAAGAGCTGGCGCAGGGCTTAATGGGCAAGTCTGTTAAGGATGTCAGGTTGGGCCAGGAAACACTGATGCAAGCGCTGCTCCAGATGCCCGGTTATCTGGATCGGATTCATCGAGAGCAGCAGGACGCGCCAGAATTTGTCGGACTGCTGGTGAATGAACTGCGGGTCGCCCGTGGTGAGACAGCGCTGGTGAATGATGCTGTGCCCTCAAACCCGGAGATCTCAGCCTGGTTTATTGCTGCGCCTAATGCCAGTGACAGAGCCGCATTTGAGGCTGGCCTGGGCGCGGCGGTAGCTAAGAAGCTGCGAGTGCATTATCAGCAGGCGTTGGCTGGCCTTTTGAAAAAACAACGCCCGCGGGACAATCTTGGGGTGCTCGCCAAAGTGTTTGTCCGTCTGGGTGAGCTGGCCGGTGATTCGGCCATGGCGAATCTGTTTGAGCTTGGTTCGGCGGTTATTGAGGGTGTCGTCGCGGGTGCAATCAAGCTGGATATGGCATTGGTAAATGAGTTCAAAGCCATAGACGCTGAGCTCAAACGGCTTGGCGATGAGGGTTCCAATGCGTTGGGCAGCATCTCGGCGAAACTGGGTAATGGACTCTTGATTCGGATTCAGCAGGCCACGCAAGTTACGCCGAAAATCAGCGCGGCTAGACTCAAGTTTCGCTTCACTGCCGCGCCGCGTGCGTCCGCCTCCAACATAAACTTTGGCCCCGATGACGAAACGCTGGCGGCGGTTGCGAATATCCTCACCGAAGAAATCAGCGCGATCACAGACAAGCTCGATCTCTATGTGAGATCCGGCTCGAAAAGTAAACAGCTGATCCTTGACCTGGCACCCGCACTCCGGCAGATAGCGAGCACGTTGTCAGTGGTTGGTTTAAATGCGCATCAACAGACAGTTCTCCAACAGCTGGGCATGATAGAACAGATTGGCCAGCAGGCCGACGAGGCTCAGGATGAACAACTTATCGAGATGGCGCGGGCGTTTCTGCAGATTGACGCCGCCCTGCGTGACGTTAGTGGTAAAGGTGCGGGTGCAGAAGTGTTGGGCAGCATTGGTGAAGCCCAGGCTACTGTAATTCGGGAGACTCGTCATGGTCTGGCGCAGGTCAGAGATGTGCTGGTGGATTTCGTCACGGCAGAATTTGATGGCGGCAAACTTGAGGGTCTGGCCCAGAACCTCCGCAATCTGCGGGGTGGTCTTACTATGGTGGGTCAGGACCGGCCTGCCAATGTGCTGCTGGCCTGTGCCGTATTTGTTGAGTCGGTGTTGATCGAGGCGGACAGTCTGCCGAATGCCCTGGTGCTGGATGACCTGGCAGATGCTATTACCAGCATTGACTATTATCTTGAGAGACTACTCGAAAGTGCCACTGACCCTTATATGCAGATGATCGAGGTCGCCGAGTCGTCGGTAGCGAAGTTGGGCTATGACGTGGAGCGAGTGCTGGCCATGAGCCGTGGTCCGCTGTTGCCGGTCGCGCCAGGTCAGGCGCCGCCAGTGGAGATAGCGGCTGCGACTGATGCCGCGGCACCGTCGGTCGATGCGCATGGCGAGACACAAACAGCAACACGGGAGCATTCCTCGGCTGACGTCAGCGTTGAAGCGCAGGGCGATGCGTCTTTGACGGAATCTCTGCGTCAGCCCGAATCTCCGGTCGAGAATCTCGTTGATCAAGAGATTCTCGACATATTTTTTGAAGAAGTTGAGGAAGTCCAGGCAGCGATCGATCAATACTTTCCCCTCTGGCGTGCTGATGAGCAAGACCATGAGGCGTTGATGGAAATTCGTCGAGCGTTTCATACGCTCAAGGGCAGTGGTCGAATGGTGGGCGCGATGGTCATCGGTGAGCTCGCGTTGGCGACCGAAAATTTACTGAACAGCGTGCTGGACGGCTCTGTTCAAGTAACGCCCAAGGTCTATGAGGTTGTTGCAAGCGTGATAGCGCGAATTCCTGCCGGTGTTGCGGCGCTGAAAAAGGCGACCCAGCATGAGTTCGAAATCGCCGATCTCGTGAGCCAAACGGGGGCGCTGATACGCGCCGAAATACCCATGGAGACGACCCTGGAAATACCGCCTGGCGACGAGGTCACAGCAGGCGCGAGTCAGGCGCAAGGTACCAGTGATCCACACGGGTTTGAAACGCTCGATTTGTCTGAAGTATCTGATATGGCTGATATGGCTGACATGGCTGATGTGACAACGTCATCAGAGACTGTCGATGCGCCCCAGTTTCTGCCGGATAGGCGCTTAACTGTCGACGACTTTAATACAGATGCGCTGGATATTGAGGTGATGGGCCTCAGCGAGACCGATATTCAAGCGACCGATATTGAAGTGACCGATATTCAAGCGACCGATATTCAAATAACAGAGCGAGCAGGGATTGAACACCCGAATGTCGAAGCTGCTGCCGTTGCGCTCGAAGATCAGATGTTGCTTCAGGCTTTTGTCGACGAGGCGCAGGCCAAGCTTGCGGTTATTAATGCCTACCTGGAGAACCCAGAAGCCCTGCCGGGGCCCGTGGTCGGCGCATTTCATAGCCTAAAGGGTAGTGCTGGTGCGGTAGGGATTGACGCCATTGTTCAGATCGCGGGGCCTTTGGAAATACTGGCGCAGCAGCTCCTTGGCGCAGGAATGGCGCGAACACCACAGGTGGATGCGCTGATTCGACGGGCTGCCGAGTTTGTCAGCGGTATTATCGGTGAAAATCTGGCGGATGTACCTGGGTCAAGTGTGACCCTGGCGGGTCTCGCTGAGCTCCTAGATGCGGTTGCGGTTATTATCCACGATAGCGAACAACCAGCCGCGTTTGATTTGAAATTCGCCAAATTGCTTAGTCGACCCGCTGCAGTGCTCAGGCATTGGGACGAGGACATGGTTGAAATGCTGACCGCCGAGCTTGAAGCTGTGGAGGTTCAAGCGCAGGCCCTGGGCCGGCAAGGGTTGTCAGAACTGATCGCCGCATTAGTAAACGTCTACGCCGCAGTGCAAGAAAGACCGGCAGTCGAGATTATCGAACTGCTGGTGAAAGCCCATGAAGCCTTGGTCGTCATGTTTGATAACGTGGCTGCGAGCCAGGATATTCAACCCGCCACGGCGCTGATTGCCGAGCTTGCCAAGCTGACTCCCCCGGGGCTTGCAGCGAAGCCCAGCGTCGAGGGACTGACAACCGCCGATGACCTTGGGGACCAAATATCGACGTTACCAAAAGATCAGATTGATGAGGATGTTCTGCCCCTGTTTCTCGAAGAAGCTGAAGAGCTGATCGAAAGCCTCGACCAGAGTATTGTGGATTGGAGCGCGGAGACTGGCAGTGCTGTGCACTTGGACGACCTGTTGCGGCACCTGCACACCTTGAAGGGGGGGGCTAGAATTTCTGGGCTCAATGCCTTGGGTGAATTGGCCCATGATATGGAAACCTTGCTGGCGCAAGGCAAGCAAACCGGTGTCGAGCTGAATGAAGCGTTTTTTGCGTTGCTGAATGAACACCTGGATGAGATTAATCGCCGAGTCTCGTTGTACCAAGACTATATGACGGGCCAGGTGGGTATTGAAAGCGTGGACGAGGTCGCGTCGACAACCTATGGGTCAAGGGACGTCAGTCATTCAGTATCGGTCGCCGTCGCGAGCCATGCTGCTGAGCCCAATACTGTCGACGCGCCGCCGCTGAGTCCTGTCACCGAGGTTATTGCCGAAGAACTTGAAGAAGAAATCGATGAAGAGATTCTTGGGATCTTTATCGAGGAGGCTGATGAGCTGCTAGAGCTTATTGAGCAGAGCATTCATGACTGGAGTGAGGATCGGCAGTCGAAGGAGCCGTTGATATTGTTGCTTCGATATCTGCATACCCTCAAGGGAGGGGCTCGGCTCGCGGGTTTAAACAGTTTGGGTAAGTTTGCGCACGGTCTTGAGAGTTTCCTCAACAGTCACGATCACAGCGGTGCACCGCTTGACGATGCGTTCTACCATGACTTAAATCGGCAGCGGGATGAATTAGCACGTCGAGTGGCAAACTATCGTCAGTCTTTCCTGGCGGCAACGCATGCGAATAGTTCGGCGCCTGTTGACGGAGCTCCCTTGTTGGCAGGGGCCGTTATCGAGCCTGCCGCCCCTGAGCAGGAAGCTGTGACCGACCGGGTCGGGCCGATAAAACCGGCGCCCGAAATGGTCAGGGTCTCCTCCGATCTGCTTGAGCAGTTGATTAATCTGGCGGGAGAAGCAGGCGTTACTCGAGGACGAATCGAACAGACCATCGCTGATTTCGGCGGCGCGATCGAGGAGATGGCAGACACCATCGCTCGAATCCGGGAGCAAGTCCGGTTGTTGGATATTGAAACCGAATCTCGAGAAACGGTGTTTGGTAAGCGTGCTGCCGAGGGCGACGCGGCTTTCGATGAGCTAGAAATGGATCGTTATACCCTGCTTCAGGAAATCTCTCGCTCTCTGAATGAAGGTTCATCGGACATGATGGATCTTAAAGAGACACTGCTGAATAAGAGTCGCGATACTGAAACCCTGCTGCATCAACAGGCACGAATCAGCGCCGAGTTGCAGGAGGGCTTGACCCGGACCCGCATGGTGCCATTTGCGCGACTCATACCTCGATTACGACGAATTGTTCGACAGATCAGTGCCGAAGTAGGCAAATCAGTCCGCTTTGACGCCTTTAATGTGGAGGGTGAACTCGATCGAAATGTTTTGGAGAGGATCGTCGCGCCCCTCGAACATATGCTACGGAATGCCGTCGATCACGGGATCGAGCCAGCAGAACAGCGACTGTTGGCGAATAAACCGGAAATCGGACGCATCAGTCTGCGGCTGTCGCGAGAGGGCGGCAATGTGGTCCTGACGGTCAGTGATGATGGTGCTGGGATCAATGTCGCCGCGGTGAAAACCAAGGCCGTTGAGCGAGGGCTGATCAAAGCCGGCGAGCCGATTTCTGATCACGAGGTCAGGCAATTCATTATGCATGCTGGCTTCAGCACGGCGGCACAATTAACCCAGATATCTGGGCGCGGCGTGGGCATGGATGTGGTCAATAGCGAAATTAAGCAACTTGGTGGATCTCTGGCGATTGATTCGGCGGAGGGCCAAGGTACCCAGTTTATTATTCGTATCCCCTTCACCGTGTCGATCAATCGTGCGTTGATGGTGGTTGTCAAAGAGGAGACTTATGCGGTACCACTGAACACGATTGAAGGTATCGTGCGGGTCAGCCCCTATGAGCTTGAAGCCTACTATCAGCCAGATGCGCCGATGTTTGAATACGCAGGTCAACCCTATCGTCTGGCCTATATGGGCGAAATGCTGGAGCGTTCCGAAAAGCCGAGTTTTGCGGGACAGTTGGCACCATTGCCAGTAATTTTGGCGAGAAGCGGTGATACCGCCATCGCCCTGCAAGTGGATCGAGTGATCGGTTCCCGTGAAGTGGTGGTTAAAACCCTGGGTCGACAACTCAGTGACGTCGGCGGCATCGCCGGTGCAACTGTGCTCGGTGACGGTAGCGTTGTGATCATCCTCGACATTATGGCGTTGGTCCGTAATGGGAGTGAAGCGCAGCACGAGACTCGGCAGCTGGAAACCGTTGAGCCGCAAACCGCCATCAGAACAGTGATGATTGTGGATGATTCTGTGACAGTGAGAAAAGTCACTTCCAGACTGATGGAGCGGCATGGCTGGGAGGTGGTAACGGCCAAAGACGGGCTAGATGCCCTGCGTCAGTTACAAGATATCTACCCAGATATGGTCTTGCTGGACATTGAAATGCCCCGTATGGATGGCTTCGAGGTGTTACGTTCTGTCCGCCGGGATGAGCGTCTCGCAGCCTTGCCGATTATCATGATCACGTCCCGTACCGGTGAAAAGCACCAGCAGCAGGCGCAAGCACTCGGGGTCAACGGCTTCCTGGGTAAGCCATTCCAGGAAGCAAGCTTGTTGAGCAGCATCGAAGATGTATTAGCGGCGGCCCAGACAACTCGGCAGGAATCCCTATGAGTCATGAGACTGAAGCACTTGCGACCTATGTGATACCGTTACAGAAGAGCACGATTTTGCTTCCAGCAGCGAGCGTGGCGGAGATTATTCCCTATGAGCCGCTGCAACGGGTACAGGACACACCTGATTGGTTTATTGGCTTGCTGGCGTGGCGGGGTGAACAGGTTCCGGTTGTGTCCTTTGAGATGCTGACGATGAAGCGCGCGAGCTTTTCCCTCGTCAGCGTATCGTCTGCCAGTTTAGTTGTGGTGCGCGCGTTGGGTGACTGGCGAGGCTTTCAATATTACGCGCTGGTGGCGCAGGCACAGCCGCAGCGGGTGATGATCAATGACGATGAACTGTTGGATGCGGCTGACGAGGTTGCGATTACGGAGGTATTGAAAGTCAGGTACGGCAATCTGGTCGTCTCAATCCCCGATGTCGACTATATTGAGGCCCAGGTCGACCTCATTGCCTTTGAGGCTGTGCTGTAGATCTCCAAATCGCGCCTGCAGTAGGCCGATGACCGTTGCTGGTGCGTGGGCTGCGCGTAAAATTCTTGGCCCCAAGCCCACAGCAATGAACCCTTGCTGGCGCGCATCAACCAGTTCCTGCGCTGCAAATCCGCCTTCAGGACCAATCAGAACGGCAATGCTGGCGGGCGTCGCACTCAGGTTCAGCAAATTGGCCTGGCCGCTGGGATCAGCGATAAGTTTAAGATCGGCATCTGTCTGTGCCATCCAGGTGCTCAATGCCTCAACAGGGCGCAAGGCCGGTGGGCGATTCAGGCCGCATTGCTCGCAAGCGCTATAGATAATGTGCTGCCAGTGTCCGGCGCGTTTTTTGGTGGTCTGTCGAGCGACATTAGTATAGTCAGAGTACAAGGGCTGGATCTGACTAACCCCGAGCTCAGTGGCCATTTGCACCGCGGTATCCATGGCTTCACGTTTGGTGACACACAGACCCAGCTGGATACTGACGGGCGAGCACCGATCAGTGGGGTCAAAGCTGCTGAGCTGGATAGACACCTGAGCTTTGCTGATAGCGACGACCGTACCCTGATATTCGCCGCCGGTTCCGTTAAAGAGTACAACCCCGGTGTCGACGCTAACGCGCAGCACATTCTTCAGGTAATGGCTGGTGGTACTGTCAAGTTCGATGCGCAGCCCGGCGCCAAGGTCTTGCTGAACAAACACTCTGGATTGGCGCATAGGCTAATAGGATCGTCGTTAGAGGCCGAGATTGCGCCATAGCTTGAGAGTCGGCCCAGACTGGTTGAGGGTGTAAAAATGCAATCCGGGGGCGCCTGCATCCAGCAGTTGCTGGCACAAACGGGTCACAACATCTTCACCAAAGGCCTTGAGGCTTTCTCGATCGTCTTGATACGACTCGAGATGCTTTCTAATCCAGCGAGGAATATCGGCGCCACAAGTGTCTGAAAACCTGACCAGGGTTTGGTAGTTGGTGATAGGCATAATGCCGGGCACGATAGGAATCGAGATAGCCAATTTGTCGCAGGCATCGATAAAGCGAAAGTAGCTTTCGGCGTTGTAAAAATACTGGGTGATAGCGCTATCAGCGCCCGCATCGACCTTGGCTTTGAAATACTGCAAGTCCGCTTCAACATTGCGCGAGTCGGGGTGGATTTCTGGATAGGCCGCGACCTCGATATGGAAGTGATCGCCCGTTTGTTCGCGGATAAAAGTCACCAGGTCGTTGGCATACGTCAGTTTGACGGAACCCATTCCCGAAGGAATATCGCCGCGCAAGGCAACCACTCGGTTGATGCCTGCGGCTTGATAGTCTTTCAGTAGTGTTCCAATTTTAGTCGCAGAGTCGCCACCGAAAGACAGATGTGGGGCCACGCTTGAGCCCGCCGCGCTGATATCCAGCACTGCTTGCCGAGTACCGTCTCGAGTGGAACCGCCCGCGCCATAGGTGACGGAAAAGAAGTGCGGGTTAAGCACCTGAAGGCGCTCGTGAGTCTTCGCCAGTTTCGCCAGCGCCTCATCAGACTTAGGCGCGGCGAACTCGAAGCTGAAATGCACCGGGTGTCGGCTGAGTGATGTCATGATCGTAGCCTATAATGCCTTCGCCAGATCGACAGCCTTATCGGTTCGTTCCCAGGTGAAATTAGGTTCTTCTCGACCAAAATGACCGTAGGCTGCAGTGGCCAGGTAGATCGGCCGTTTTAGGTCGAGCATAGCAATCAAGCCCTTGGGCCGCAGATCAAAGTGTTCTCTGACCAGCAATTCGATTTCATGGTCAGGCAACTTGCCGGTACCGAAGGTGTCGATGCTGATGGAAGTGGGCTCGGCCACGCCGATGGCATAGGAAACTTGGATTTCGCAACGATCAGCCAGTCCGGCAGCAACGATGTTCTTGGCCACGTAGCGGCCTGCATACGCAGCGCTGCGATCAACCTTGGAAGGATCCTTGCCGGAGAAAGCGCCGCCTCCATGGCGAGCCATGCCGCCGTAGGTATCGACGATGATCTTGCGGCCAGTCAATCCACAGTCGCCAACGGGGCCGCCAATTACGAATTTGCCGGTGGGATTGATATGGTACTGAGTGCCGGCATGTAACCAACTTTCAGGCAATACGGGTTTGATAATTTCTTCCATCACGGCTTCGCGCAGATCAGCCTGAGAGATGTCAGGATCGTGCTGGGTCGACAATACCACGGCTTCGATAGAAACGGGCTGGCCCTGAGCGTCATACTTGAAGGTGATCTGGCTCTTGGCATCGGGTCGTAAAAATGGCAGTTTGCCGGACTTTCGAACTTCAGCCTGGCGCTTGACGAGGCGATGAGAATAGGTGATCGGGGCGGGCATCAGCACATTAGTTTCGTTACTGGCGTAACCAAACATCAAGCCTTGATCGCCGGCGCCTTGTTCGTGATCGGCAGTTTCGTCGACACCCTGAGCAATATCCGGTGACTGCTTGCCGATAGCGTTCAGCACAGCGCAGCTGGCGCCATCGAAACCCACGGCTGAGCTGTTGTAGCCAATATTGAGTATCACCTCGCGGCAGATTTCCTCGACGTCAACCCAGGCCTCGGTAGTAATTTCGCCAGCCAAGACGACCATGCCGGTTTTGACCATAGTCTCACACGCCACGCGCGCGTTTACGTCTTGAGCGAGCAGTGCATCAAGGATCGCATCGGAAAGTTGGTCTGCCATTTTGTCAGGATGGCCTTCGGATACCGACTCGGAAGTAAACAATGACGTTCGGGACATATCAATAAGCTCGCTATAGGCTGAATCAAAGTAGTGCACATTACCTGTAAATGGGCCTGAATTACAGGTGTCTGGCGTGATATCGGTTCAGGTTGATTCTCGAAAATATTCATGATTCGTTGGGATTTCCATTGATGTCTCGAAGGGGCTAAGTGAAAATGGCGACCGAACCCTTCAGTGTCACAACGGATTTGAATATGATTTCATCTCGACAAAGAGCCAATGCCATACGCGCGCTGGCGATGGACGCCGTCCAGCAAGCCAAATCCGGGCACCCAGGCGCACCCCTCGGTATGGCGGATATCGCTGAGACGCTCTGGACTGGCTTTTTGCGGCACAATCCAGCCAATCCGAAGTGGTCTAACCGCGATCGTTTTGTGCTGTCGAACGGTCATGGCTCCATGTTGATCTATGCCCTGCTGCACTTGACCGGCTACGATTTGCCCATGTCCGAGCTTGAAAAATTTCGGCAGTTGGGTTCTCGAACGCCGGGGCATCCAGAATTTGGCCACACACCAGGGGTGGAAACCACCACGGGGCCTCTGGGTCAGGGCTTGGCGAATGCCGTCGGGTTGGCCATTGCAGAAAAGCTGCTGGCGGCACATTTTAATCGAACCCTGAATGATCAAGACTTTCAAATTGTCGATCACTGTACCTACACCTTTGTCGGCGATGGCTGTTTGATGGAGGGTATCTCCCATGAAGTGGCGTCATTGGCTGGGACTTTGGGCCTGGGAAAATTGATTTGCCTGTACGATGACAATGGCATCTCGATCGACGGCGACGTCAAAGACTGGTTTACGGATGATACCCCGGCACGTTTCAGAGCCTATGGCTGGCAGGTCATCGACCGGGTTGATGGTCATGATGGGCAGGCGGTTGCCGCGGCGCTAGAGATAGCCAGGAACGAGTCTGCCAAGCCGACCCTGATCTGTTGCCAGACTACAATTGGGTATGGCGCGCCCACCAAGGCCGGCACCGCCGCCAGCCACGGAGCGCCGCTGGGTGCCGAAGAAATTAGCGGTGCCCGGGCAGCATTGGATTGGTCCCATCCACCCTTTGTGGTGCCGGACGAGATTGCGCAGAGCTGGGACGCTCGAGATCGCGGTGCCGCGTTGGAGGCGTCTTGGGAAGCCCTGTTTCGGGGTTATCAGCAACATTTTCCTGAGTTGGCCGCCGAGTTCAATAGGCGCCATGGGGGTGACCTGCCGGCTCAATGGCCCGCGGCGATGGATGCCTTGCTGGAGACCACGGATAGCCTCGGTGAAAACCTGGCATCTCGGCAGGCCTCGGCCAAGGTGATCGCACACATGGCTGAGTTACTGCCTGAACTGGTGGGGGGCTCGGCAGATCTGACCGGCTCCAATCTGACGAACTGGCCGACGATGCAGCCGGTAAGTG
>Ga0209533_1002699_pt1 | contig 15956 bp, 26 predicted proteins | sample COG_04_FD_184748 | JGI IMG/M metagenome (GOLD analysis project Ga0209533, IMG submission 184748) | Pelagic Microbial community sample from North Sea - COGITO 998_met_04 (SPAdes) (version 2) | ecosystem: Environmental > Aquatic > Marine > Neritic zone/Coastal water | place: Helgoland, sampling...
GAAAATAATGTAGTCATATTCACTGAAATTGTAGTCAGTATTGATGCAGATTCAGATACATTTAATTTTTATTAAGTAGTCATAAAACAAATAAATTGTAGTCAATTTGTAGTCAACTCATTATTTACGGGGGGCAGGAGTACCAGCCGGGTGGGGTGGGTATATATCTAGTGGTCGAATATTTTGAGAGGTTTTGAGGTGTTAACTAGTCAGAAAAAAAGATATAGTAATAAATTGACTCTCTAAAGTGGCTAATAATATTCTTACCATCCATATAGTCAGTTGCATAGCTTGAAGATTTTGAATCCTTATCACCTAAATTCATATTAAACATGACCCTATATTCTGTATGCTCTTCATTCTCCCAAAATATCGTTGCAAAAAAATCAATTATGGTTGTTTTGCCGAAGAATTTTTTTTCCTTAACTCTAATTTGCCAATAACCCTCAGACAAGACAATAGTCTCTGCTTTAAAGCGAGGCTGAATTCTGTATCGAAAGTCGGCAACTAGGTCATAAAACTCTCCATAGAAACCAGAATCTTCAATGCCTTTTAATTTCATTAATTGATGCTGCTTCATTATCTTTCTATTTTCAGCAGGATTATCCGAATATTCCGTCATGTCTTTTGTTTAGCTATGTTTTAGCTTTATAGCTTTGCCACATCTTAGCTAAGATATATGGAGTAAAGAATAGAACTATAATCATCAGGTCGCCATCTATAACAAATCTAAAAGCATTATCATATGACCCACCAAAGTAGAATAATCTAAGACCTTCTTCATCTAATCCCCATAAAAGGGTCATAAGAAATCCAAATAATAATGTGATGTATCTAATATTTTTATTATTCATAACCCATCCTAACCAACCTATTTTATTTTGACAAGAAATCAAAATCTATGTTACTTATAAAAAAGGGAATGAAAAAATTTATAATAATTAAAAGGAATAAATATGACAGATTTGAATATAGTAGATGTAATAGGCAGAAGAGTTGTTCTTGAGAAAAGAGGCGACAGGTATTGGGGGATATGCCCATTTCACGTAACCAAACAAGAGATAGATTCTAAACTCATTATTACTCCTACTTTGATTGTTGATAAAGAGGAATCTTCATTTAGATGTCTCAAGTGTCTAGTATCAGGAAGCCCTGAAGACTTCCTTGATATGTTTGAAGAAAATTAAATAAAGCTTGTCTCTTGCATCTCTGGTTCTTGTAAATCAAAGTTACTCATACACATTTTCTCTGACTGCTTCATGGCATTAGACATTCCTTTTATAGTAAAACTCATATCTTCCATGGGAGAGGCATGATTGAACTTGATATCAAATGTTTCTGCGTATCTAAAAGAAGGGAAGTACATAAGCTTTAAGACATAATCAATATCAGAACCTTCACCGATTATATTACCAACCTTTAATACTATATCTTTTGGCTTACCTCTATCAACGGTCATAGTAGCTTCAATCTCTGAATCTATTGAATATTTAGAATTTCCAACAGGAATGGTTAGGGTGGGTTCTGAGGTTATACAAAAGGGTCTAGCCATTTCTATGTAAAAATTAGTTGAGGTATCGTCTCCAGTTTTGTGCATGATGAGATTTTCATTTGAATAAGAGTCTATGCCCCAGCCATCTATAGTTCTTATATCCCATTCTGCTGTGATAAATGAAGATGAGATTGATAGGAGGAGGATAAACTTACGATGTGGATACACAAAAGCCCCGGAGAACGGACCGTAATGCAACATCTTTTTGTCTAAAATAATCTCATCTTCATAGGTAAACAAACCTGTTTTCTTTTTAAATATTTTTTTTATGCCTAGATATAGACCAAGAACAACTAATCCAACAATGACATATCCAATAACTTCTTCCATTTGTAACTCCTATAAAAAATGTTTCGTTACTTCTTCAACGAAGCAAATTAGGATTTGTTACAAATTAATTTAACAACTACAGAAAATATGGTTTTTGACTTCTCTTGATGCAAAGATTGGGTCAACAGATTCAATGATGGCTAAGTCAACAAAGTAATTTCTGTCAGCTCGTGGAGCATTGATATTGTTATTAACAAAGAAATCTTTATTAGCTTCATAAAGGGCATACATAACTTGATATCTATCTACACCTAATTCATTAGCTATCTGTGATGCAGTACTCCATAGAGTCTCCATATCTGAACCAGCAACAAACATTGGTTCAGGCTCTACAATAATTTCTTCTACAACAACTGGAGCAGGTTCTTCATATGCTATTTGTACTGGAGCAACTGGCTCTAGTATTTCAGCAGGGGAGTTCACAAAGGTAAAAGCTATGACAGCTAAACTTGCTGCAACTGCAAAGCCTATAAAAGGTTTAAAGTTAATAGAGGAAACATTAGAGGGCTTTTCAAGTTGCTCATCAATAAAAGCATCTATCTTCTTATCAAGCTCTTTAGCTTTCTCTCCACCAAAGAATCCTTCCAGCATAGACTCTGAAACTAATAGACTCTCATAGAACTTGGTTGCTTCTTCTGAAGCTTCAACTAGTTCTTTGAGTTCAGGAGAACTCTCAAGAGTTGCACCATCATCCATCAGTTCAATTATTTGTATTTGTGTTTCTTCATTCATAATTTTCTACCTATGCAGTTGGCAAGTTGTATCCTTGCTCTGTTTGCTTTTACTCTTAAATTTGCCATGCTGATATCGCTGACAACTTCTTGAATTTCTGTATAACTGTGACCAGCTCCAAGCATGGCTAGTATGGTTCTATCTGTTTCATCAAAGCTCTCAAGACAACTAATCATCTCTTGATAGGCAACAGCATCCTCCTGAAAACCTTCACTTCTTACTGGAATATTATTTGCTTCGATTGATATCAATGGCATCTTTTGTTTTTTACGATAATTATCAATATAGGTATTTTCTAAAATCTTTTTTGCATATGCCATTGGCTGGTCAGAATCCATAAGCTTATCTTGATTTTTTATAAGCTTTACCATGGTAGATTGGATTAAATCCCATGCATCATCAGAGTGATTTTTACAAAGCGTCATGGCATAGCCCATGAGTTTTTTACTGATATGTTTGATTAATTCTTTGAAGGGCATCTCTATTCTATTCTTGCACACTTTATTATTAGAATGTTTAAGTACTATAGAATTAGACTGCTTAATTACAGTATTAGTTTCAACTTTAGCCAATGCCTCCATATATCTATAACGAAGCAGAATTGAAAATGTTACAAATTAATTAACTTTTTTTGAATTTGTTTTTAAAAGATATTTTTTTAAGACCATTGGGTCTCCACCATTTGCTATTTGATATTCTTCAGAAACCTGCAGTTCTCCATTTTGATACCAAGCAAATACTCCTTCCGAATACTTTTCAGGAAATTTTGTATTTTCAGTATTCTCAATAATGATGTAGTTATAACCTTCTTCAAAAATAGGGGGAGCAAAGAAAATCTTTTTTGCCCACTCGTATATGGTTATTATTACTATGCTCACCCAAGCTATAAACATTATTGAAATAAGAATTGTCATTAGTTCAATCCTAAACAATGTGTTTTATTTTGACAATTGGTTATGGCATTATTGTCCAATGGACACAATGACAGTATTTTTAGTAATTACACTTGGTGTAATTTTTTATTTTTTGCCTACCATCTTTGCAGCTGCAAGAGGACACCATAATTCTACGGCTTTAATGCTAGCTAATTTATTTCTAGGTTGGACATTCATTGGATGGGTAGCATGCTTAATATGGTCATTTACCAATAAATCAGAAGAAACAACTATTATTAATAATCATAACGATAAAGATGAGTTATCAGTTGCGGATGAATTGGAAAAACTTTTAAAACTTAAAGAATCAGGAGTTTTAAGTGAGGATGAGTTTAAGATTCAAAAAGAAAAAATATTATCATGAAAAAGGAATGAAAAAATTCCTAGCTCTATTACTTCTAATGCCTTTTGCGGTGAGTGAAGAATTGGATGTGAATGGCTATATTGCAGGCAAAGACCAATATCAATATAACTGCTCAAGCTATGTAAAGAAAAGTGATTATGGTGATTATGTATGCCTGAAAAGAATAAGCGTTTCTGATGTAATAATTTTTCATAGCGACCCTTATACGAAGCTAGTTGGTAAGGTCTTCAGATACATGCTTATTGAAAAATCTGACCTAGAAGTTTTTAAAGAAAAACTAATTCAAAAATATGGTGAACCAGATGTTAAAGCCTATAAAGGTGTTAAAGAAAGATTTGGATGGGGGAATGTTATTTTAGAAAGTGCAGGTGGCTTTGGACTTAGCTTTAATAATGGACCAAAAAAAAATGGAGAAAGTATAAGAGTTACTTTTAGTGAGTGTAACGATACATGGTTAAGTATTACTGATTGTCCAGGCTTATTTGAGACTGAAAATCCAAATAAACTTATTGCTAATATTTATATGTTTAATGATGAAGCATATGTATTGAATTTTAACTCTTTAGTTAAAAATAGAGATGTAAGAATTCCTTTAGAATATCCAGACGCCCTAACTGAAAATATGAATGATTTAGATTTATGAAAAAACTCCTAGCTTTATTACTTCTATTCGGAATTGTTGGTTGTGAAAAAGAACCATCATTGCTAGAAAAATGTATGGAAACCAACATTAATCTATTTGAAACAACTACTATAGGAGATGATTTAAACATAGTATTTCAACCAGATTTTAATCTTTTCATTGAATATAACCTCTCGGCATACAGAGAGGACAATAAAAATTGGTGCTTCTTTGATTTTGTAGAAAAAAATGAATGCAAAAATCTAGAGCCAGAAATATTTTTTTCTAAATATATGGATGCTCTTTATGTTCATGAAAAAGATTCTAGTGAAAAATTCACTGTTAAAGAAATCAAAGATCTTTTAGCAACACCTATTCCGCCTGATGTTGAAGATAATGGTTTATGGACAAAGCTTTATAATGAAGTTTTAAAAGATACATTCAAAACTAATGCCCTACTTAAATGTAGCGAACAGGGCATTTATTAATACAAAACTCCTAGCACCAGAAATCTGTTTGGTACCTAATCTTATAGGTATCACATAGCTCTCTCAACTCAGCTACCGTTAGTCTTTCATCAAAGGTAAAACCTTTCCACAAGGCACACGTAACAAACTTAGGCACATCATCAGCATCGACCGTAAAGAAGTATTCATATTGATTGCTATTCCAAATAGCTTCAACACCTTTGCCTTTATCAATCTCTGCAAAGTTTAGATTACCTTTATCATCCCAATCGACATGCACATTGTGATTGATATCACCGTCTGCAGTATTGAAAGTACATTCAAATATTTGCATATTTTTCTCCATAAAAGATATACCCATAATTAGGTATATAAGTGTGAGTAATTGATTTTGAAAAAAGAAATATATTTCTTTGATTACACCTATATATGTGGGGACAAATACAGTTTTTTAAACAAACAATGTGTTTTATTTTGACAATTGGTTATGGCATTATTAAAGGTATATTGATTGTTGGAGAATAAATATGTCTTTTGTAATGTGTCAGCTTTGTGGAACTGAATATGATAATTTTGGTAGAGGTCCTGATGAGAACTATTGCGATAAATGTCTTGATAAAGGCAAACAAATAAATCAAGACAAAGAAACTGAAAGGAATGAAGGTAAAAAGAGACATGACGAGCTTCTTGAAAAAATTGACAGTATCAAACTAACAACCACTCCTACCTATCCAAACTATGAAGTTAAAGATGTTTTAGGTGTTATTACATCTGAGTGTGTTTTTGGAATGAATATTTTCAGGGATTTCTTTGCTGATGTGAGGGATGTCTTTGGAGGCAGAAGTTCAGCTAGTCAAAAAGTATTAAGAGATGCCAGAAGAACCTGTTTAAGTGAGCTAAAAAAAGAAGCCTATGAGATGGGTGGTGATGCTATTATTGGAGTTGATTTAGATTACTCTGAAATAAGCGGGAAAGGTAAGGGTATGCTTTTTCTTGTTGCATCTGGAACAGTAGTTAAATTTAAGAAATGAAAAAACTTCTAGCTTTCTTACTCCTATCACCAATAGCTTATTCCGCAGAAAAAGATATAAATAAACTTTGGTGCGCAAGTATGAATGGAGATTATGAATTTAGAACTAAAGACGGCACATATGTAGATTGCCTTACCGACAAGTTCGCAATTGAAGCTGAGTATGACTTCAAGTGGAAAGAATCAATAGGTCAATCACTACATTATGCTGAGACGACTAATAAAAAAGCAGCTATATTGTTTATTAAACGCAATGAATCAAAGAAAGATTATTTAAGTGAATTGGATAGGGCAATTAAAAAATTTAATTTACCTATTCAAGTTTTTATAACTGAGGAATAAGAAGGTAATGCAAAAAACTCAACTTATTATTTTATCTCTTATATGTCTACTTATCGGCTGGTATATCCTCCATCCAATAATAAGTTTAAAAATTCAAGAAGAAAAATTTTCTTACCTCTATAAGAAATGTGAGAAATCAAAAAAAGATCTAGCATCATTAGATATTATTGGAAAAAAAGAATCCATAGAGACAAGAGTAAATTTGTTTATGAACACTAAAGCAAATGAATTTAGTTGTTTTGATTTGGTGCTATTAGAAAATAAATTACTTGCCAATAGGGTATCTAAAGAAAAAATAAAATTCTTAAAACTACAATCAATAAGCAAAGATCCAACATTAATTGAAAAAATAGATTCGTATAATCAATGAAAAAAATATTTCTAACACTATTATTGATTGTTGGTTGCTCGAGAGAGAATGATCAACCTTTAGAACGTGTAATTAAACATTACGATTTAAAACCTTTGCCTGTTAGAAAATTTGAAAGTGATCCCAAGTACTTACTTGGGCAAGCTTTATTCTTTGATAATGTTTTAAGTGGTAACAGAGATGTTTCCTGTGCAACCTGTCATCTGTGGAATCGAGGTTCTTCTGATGCATTGTCAGTTTCAATTGGCACTCATGGCTTTGAGCTTGGCGAAGATAGATATATTAAAGATGGTTTTGAAATAGAGCATCCAAGAAATTCGTTAGATTTATGGAACAGAGACAACAACTCGGTTAAAGCATTGTTCTGGGATGGTAGGGTTGAAATGATGGATCCAGAACGGAGAATATTTAGAACACCCATGGGAGATTATTTACCTAAAGGTCTTGATAATACTCTTGCAGTTCAAGCTATTTTTCCTCTTACAAGAGCTGATGAAATGCTTGGAAGATATGGAGATAATTCACCTGATTATCTTCCTGAATCGCATGCAAATAAAACAAATGAATACGTGACACAAGAGAGTTATAGAAGCGATCAAGAAAGAATCGAATCGGCTCATCGAATGATCATTAAAAGAATCATTGGGGATACTGAACAAGAAGAATGGCAAAAAAGATATTTAGAAATGTTTGAAGAGGCATATCCAAATGTTGCCAAAGAAGATTACAGTGTAGTACATATTGCAAATGCTCTTGCTCATTATGAAGAGCTAGCTTTTGCAACAAGACAGACTCCTTGGGATGATTATCTTGCAGGAAATAAATCAGCAATATCAAAATCAGCTAAAAAAGGAGCAGTGATATTTTATACAACTGGTAAATGTGCATCATGTCACTCTGGTCCATTAATGAGTGATTTTAATTACCATAATCTAGGCATTCCGGACTTTGGTCCCGGTATGGATGGAACTGGAAAAGATTATGGAAGATATGCTGTGACAGGGAACAATAACGATAGATATAGGTTTAGAACTCCTCCTTTAAGAAATGTAAATGAAACTGCCCCGTATTTTCATAATGGATTTATACAAACACTTGAAGGTGCAATACGACATCATATGGATGTCGACTATTATTCTGATAAATATAGAGATGATGGAGGTTTTATGATGAGAAAAGATCAAATTATTTCTATAACTCCTATTTTAAAAGGAGGCTTGGATTTAAGTGACGAAGATGTGCAAGATCTAATAAGCTTTATGAAGTCACTAACAAGCTCTCTTGATAGAGAAACGTTTGATAGAGTTATGCCAGAAGATGTCCCTAGTGGAATACCTATACATAGATTAAAAGAAGAAACTAAATATCTTTTGGATTAAAGCTCAAAGTTTTTAGAAAACTAATAATCTCATCCACTTCTTCTTTAGATAAATAAACTGTCAGCAACTCACTTTTTGTTGCCAATGAGAGTCTTTTATAATACTCAACTCTATCTAATTCACTAGATTCTGAGGCATCAAAATATCTAAGAGGATCAAAATGGTAAATAACAGACTCTTCTAGATCTGCTACAGACCCACTATGAGAGTATGGGAATGTATTCTCTACATCTAATAATGGTGGAGTTCTGAATCTATATAAATCATTGGGATTATGAGTAGTATTGTATTTACCATAATCGATTCCAAAACCATTTTTACCATAACCAATTTGTGGAAAAGCAATTGTATGAAACTGCATATCAGATAGCAGTGGACCACTGTGACATGAGGAGCATTTACCTTTACCGTAAAACAACATAGCCCCATTAAACTCATCGTCAGTCAGGGATTCATTTTCATATACAAACTTATGGAACTTGGTTTGTTGTACAGCAAATTTTTCTCTTATAAATTCAGCAATACTTTCGGCAATATGAAAATAAGTAACCTCAGAGATGTCAATGTTATAAAAGTTAGCAAGATTCTGCATGGGTCCAGCTTCTTTTGATCTTGCTTTATTGGCAATTTCATTAAAAACATTTTCTGCTGAAGTTAATTTTTCTTGTTTATTGTTTGTTATGAATTTATCTTCAACTAACATTTCTCGTATTTCAACTGGTGGAAGATGAGCTGCAACAACAAGAGGATCCTTGCTTGGAAAGTCTTTACCAAACTGGCTAAAAATATAATCTTCTACTCTCTCAATTCTGCCATCCCAAAAAAGGGTATTAAAATTTTCTATTCCTCTTCCCCATAGTGGAAGAGTATTTCGTGGGAGAATTGCACCATAACTTTTAACTCTCTCTGATCCTTCTCCAATCCCTCCTACTCCAACAGCATTTGGTATTCCATCAGCTGATCCAAATTTATCTAGATGACATGTTTGGCAGGAAGTATCTCCATTTAAGCTGATATTTTTAGAATTAAAAAACTCTTTACCAATTTGGACTAATTCATTATTAGTAGCAGGGTTTATTTCATTAGCTGACTTAAAGCCATTCAATAGAACAGCTTCTCTAAGAAGCTTTTCAGGTGATGCGTCTATACTTATATTAAAAAATATAATGAAGAAGACTGTTAGAGATCTAATACCTAAATTCATGGATCTCTACAAATTTTCTTAATTCATATTCTTTTTCTTCAAGTGCTTCTAAACCAAGGCTTTGTAAGTCAAGAAAAGTTAATCCTTTTGAAAGAAGGAGTTTTCTTTTTTTATCGTAATCATGGCATTTCACTAAACCAAGTTCGGTTGATTGAAGATTTTTTATTCCAAGATCAGAAATTTCTTGTTCTAATGCCATCTTGGCTATGTAGTGCTCTCTCATAGCATGATCACACTCATACATTAGTTCTTTATATTCATCTCCATGCGTTGCATAAATCAAAGCAGGTTGAATTTCTTTATAGCCAAAATATGATACTAGAATACATATAGCAATAAGATTTGCTATAAGAAGTTTTCTCATTAAACTTTAATACTTAAACTTGATAGGGTCTCTGGTGTTGCTTTGCCTGACGGAATAAAATTATTATCATTTTGATAGGCATATATTGCTGCTATAGTACTTGAATGCATTTCTCCATTTACTTCTCCAGGATTATATCCTCTAGCAGTTAGTGCAATTTGCATTTGTTTGATTGTTTCTTTAAAAGCTTTTGAGTTGCCTGGTAATATCTTTAACTTTCTTGATCCATAATCTGCAATAGCAGGGGAGCTTGGAAGAATTGTTTGTCTAGGCGTGCTGTCTTCGTTTCGTGAATACAGTGCTGCACTTTCTTGGTCTTTTGAATTTGGATCAACCACGTTAACGCCGTTATAAGAAGAATGTGAGCCATGAGATGAATGTGAGCCATGAGAAGCATGTGAGCTATGCTGAGCTAATGTGTATGATTGGCTATCTTGGATGTTAACAATATATCCCTTAACCTTAGAAAAGAAGCTTTCCTTAGATTCCACTTCTACATTAGAAGTTTCATCATTACTACTAGCTGTAATTGCCCCAGCAGCAAGAATAGTTGGGATAGTAAAAAGTGTTTTTTTTAATTTTTTCATTTTTAATTCGCCTCAAATGTATTAATTAATAGGTTTTATATTTAACCATTTCCAATCCTGAGTATACCACTCAAAAAAACCACAGCAAGAGTTTTGCATTTCACAGGTACTGCATTCATCTAAATATTTATTTTTCCAATCAGAGATACTCTTAGTGCAATACTTTCTATATTTTTTATCAACAGTACATAATGGAAAATTATAGAGCTGAACATTTACTCCATTCAATGAAGCAATATCAAGTGCATTATGAAGAGGAAATCTTGCAATTGAATGATCATAAAACAATTCATCTTTATTTGCTTTAGCAAAACCAATGGGCTCCATCGCCATGATCACCCACTTATTAATGAAACCTAAATGCTTAGATATAAAATTTGCAAGCTCTGGTAAATCCAGAGCATTTTTTTTTGTTAGTACTGTTCTTAGTTCTATTGCTGTTCCTGCAGAACCAATTTTAAAAAGATTTTCCATGACTTTTTTAAATGCGCCTTCCTTGCCAACAATTTCATCATGGTTGCTTTCATTAAATGAATATAAAGGTATTCCCCATAGCACATTCAAATCATCATTGATGGACTTCAATATTTCCATATCTTCATCTTGAAAATGCTGACCATTAGAGAGAATGTGCAATTTCACATCTGGTCTTTTATCTGCGGTATTTTTAAGAATATTAAATAGCTCTTGCTTATATAATGTTGGCTCTCCGCCACTAATACCAATGGTTGAATCTGGATCAGCTAATTCAATTGCTTTCTGAAAATGCGGAAACCTCCACCTGTCTATTGAGGTTCTTGGTGGTTGGCTGCACATTGCGCACATTTGGTCACATCGTTCAGTGAATAAAAAAGTATTATTAGTAGAATTTGCCCTATATATTCTTTGAATACGCTTACCTTCAGGTATGCATAAAATGACGTCACCATGATAGTCATCATTTCCTTCTATGAAAATCTGAAATTTTCCTTTACTTGATTCAACAGAAAGAAAGTTTATCTCATCCTTGTAGACAGCAATATCTTCAACGGACGAGTCTTTCAACAAAGCTCTATCATCTGATTTAAGCTTAACTACAAAGGGCTCATCAGTGAAATCAAAATTTGCTTTTAGTTTAAGTTTGATCATTAAAATAGTTCATATGAGGTTATAGGCTCATTACTTTTTGAAATCCATTTTAGAAAAATATCAAGCCATTCACGATCTTGTTGCTCTACTTTTTCAAAAATAAAATCAAATAAAAACATTTGCCTATTACAAAACCATGTCTCTTTTTTTATTGTATCGAATCTTTGATATCTCGACATATCATCAATAATATCTATTCCACAATAAGGTTGGTATGCACAATGAATACAATCTGGATGGGTTTGATTTTCAGCCCAAACATTAACCTCATTCAATTTAGATTCGTCGATTCCAGTTTTTAGGTCCCCCATTGCTAGATCAACATGCCTGGTTCTAGAAAGCATTCTAGCTTCATCAGATGGGTATATTTGTTCATCAAAGTCTATTACAAGATAGTTATTTAAAAATCTTTGAGGTGATCTGTAATCTACAAAACTCCTTGAGCTGTTGGTAAAAATTTCTCTAACCAAAAGAGCAAGATAAAACTCTTCAAAGTAATGAGTTTTATTTATTTCCTTAATAAGGTCTAATGATTTTAGATAAAAGTTATTCCATTCGTTTATTGCTTGGCTTGAGTCTTTATGCTGTTTTCTAGCGAATCCCATATAATTAACAGGTCTTAAAAAGATGCTTTGAAAGCCAAGATTATTATAAGTTTGTATTATTTCTTCTGGGCTATTGATTTGATTTTCAGTAATTGTTGGCAATGCGGCAATCTTTTTAGGTCCATAGTTTTCTAGAACATAATTAAAATTCTCAAATACAGACTTTGAAGTATCATCCTCAAATGTTCTATTTTTTGTCATTGTGGATAATGAACCGTCAATCGATGTGCTAATCGAAAAATTATCTTTTTCTAATAGGCTCAATAATGCTTGATCCATATTGACCATATTAGTACAGATAACAAATTCAGACGATTGTGTATTAGACTCAACAATATCTATGATTGAATTCACCAGGTCAAGACGAAGGCTTGGCTCACCACCTTGGAATTCAACCTTAAGATGATCCATGGTATTTTCTTTGATAAATGACTCAAACCTTTTTAAGGTATCTTCGTCCCAATCATATCCTTTTGCTTTTTCTGGGGCTCTAGAAACCTGACAATATGAACAGGATAAATTACATCTTAATGTTGGTATTAATATGAGATAGCCAATTTTCCTTTCTTTTGGGGCATATTTATCCTGTACCCTTTTAGCTAAGGAAAAATATTTCCAACTTTCATCTTCGTCTATCAAGATTGAAAGATTAGCCATCTGAATTTTTTCACTTTCAGTTAACTCGTTGTTAAAGAGGTTTTCTAACAAATCTTGCTTAAAAAAGTCATAGTCTCCAACCTCATTGGTGACCAATAAGCTTGAGTTGACCTCTCTAAATTTAAAATGTGATGAAAGTTTAGGTTTCAATTTAGTTTTTGCTAAAGAGCCATTTTTTTATGGGCAAAGTATCTTCATAGATTTTTGCTCTATAAAGTTGTTGATATATTTCTTTTTTTAGTTCTTTTTCAAATTTTATATTTTGATTAGAAGTATCACTGGCAACATAAAAAGTATCTTTTTTATAGGAAATATCAAGATCTGGGTATAGGTAATTTAGCCTGACTATTACAGAGTCAGCATAAGATAAAAAATCCAGAGGAATTTTAAATTCCATATCTATTTTTTAGTTAAAAGTTAGGGTTTAGGAAACTGCTGCACTAATAATTATTGCCAAGGATATAAATACGCTTCCATATATTATTCCTAATGAGGTATTTTGGTCTTCCTCTATCTCTTTTGTCACTGAAAACGGTGAAAGTTTTACCATAATGGCAAAAGCTAAAGCAAAAATTACAATTCCCATTAAGCTAATTCCAAATACGTTAATGATTGTGTCTAGGGTTAGTGTGTTCATGTTGACTCCTTTATTTATGTATCTTAATAATACTGAGTTTTTAGATAAATAAAAAGTATGTTGTTATTTATTCTTAATAAGGCTACTCACTAATAAAATATGTTCCCCATTCTGCATATACTGACTTCCAATGCTCACGTTCACATATAGGGCAGTTGTAGTGATAACTTATTGGAAATGATTTTGTCTTAGGGTAATTTAGGCTATCCATAAAGCCAGTCACATTTACAATGCATGGTATGAACTCGACATTATGAAAGCTACAGGTTTTTATTTTTTTCATATTACCACCTGTAAGGAGACTTTCTTTTTTGTTCTTGCCAATCCTCCCAACAGATAGGACACATATAAATAACATGTGTACCCGGGTTGGGATGAGGCACAATACATCCTTGGAAATTTCTTTTGATGCATGGAATTTTGTCTAAACCATGTTTTAGACACTTCTGCGTAATTTCAATATTCATTCATTCCTCCTATGTTTGCTGAATGCCGTATCATTTGTTCCACCTTGCCGGAGAGGGCAGGTTGGAGAGGAACTAAATCCTTCTCGAGATACTTCAAATATCTTAACAATTTACATAAAAGAAACAAGTATTAATTTGACAGAATTTATTTATCATGATAATCTAAAAACTGCTTAGTTGTCCTAAGCTATCCTAAGCTGTTTTTAAATTTCAATAATACCAATCCCTAGGGTAGGGTAAATACTCTTCATACACGGCATCTCTGTAGCTCCTATAGGTATTTTATTAACTATATCTTGGGTATAACTCACAGATAGTCTTGTAAACCAGTTGTAACAAACTTTGACAAACCCTATTTTTTTCTCTATCCTCATAGGAATTCACAAAGAATTTATACATGAGCTTGACAAAATTGAAAAAGATGTGTATAATGAGTGTATACGGTCCACCCCGTTTAACACATACACAAGCCCCAATCTAACTTCTCTATAAAGCCCGATTAAAGTTCTTATTCTTATCTTCATATAAATTATTTTTATTTATTTCTTATATGCCGAATTTGGCAGGTTGCCTATTGCCAAGGTTGGCAAGTTTTATAACACTGGTAACTTATTAATTTCTTTTAAAGCTTGAGTATAGGTAACACCATCCGAGTAAAGCCCAAAAGACATTGTTGTTCCCGTTGTTGAATGACCAATTACTCTTGCAGCAATTCCTTCTGGAACTCCAGCTCTTTCAAAGTTAGTAGCTGCATTACTCCTTATGCTGTGAAAAGAATATTGTCTTGATAATTCATTATGCGGATTAATTATCTTCTTCTTTTTTCTTGCAAATAATTTGCTATATACATTAGGTGATGGATGAAGAAAACCAATATTACTTTTCTTAAATTCTTTTAATAGCTCAAGTAAATTTTTATGAATTGGAACTATTCTTCTAGCATTCTCGTTCTTAGCACTTTTATCCTCTTTACTTAAAAACTTTCTATTATCGTCATCGGGTTTAATAGCAATCACCCAAATCTTTTCTTCAGTAATCTCGTCTATACCTTCATATATATCTTCAGGTCTAACAGATAAACACTCGCCAAGCCGTGAGCCTGTATACCATGCTATAAAAATAGGAAGTTTATCAAAGGGATGTTTCATTAATTCAACAATTTGTCTAAGGTCATCTATATGCCATGGTAAATATGATTTCTGTCCAGTTTTTTTAGATATACCATGTTTCTCAAAAGGGTTTTGAACATCAAACTCCTCATCATCTCTGGCGAATCTCCAAAAAACTGATAGGTCTGAGAAATGTCTTTGTATAGTTGCATTACTAGTTATTCTCTTACCTGACTTATCTTTCATATCTTCTAAATGTTTTTTGAAGTCTCTGGCATTCCTTCTTCTAATTGTGTCTACCTGAACATCTTGTTTACCCATAAATAGCTCAAACTTCTCTGCAGACTTTGCATGAGACAGTTTTGTTTTATGAGAATAAGCTGGTTCAGATTTATACTCCCAACACTTTCTCATTGCTTGTTTAAGAGTTAATTTGTAGTTATCTGGTTTTTTACCTCCAAGTAAAACATTCATTGCATCTATTTCAGCTATCTCTTCTTTAGAAGGGTCGGGGAGGTTTCCTTGTTCACGATGACCAGACCAAGGGTACATATTGATTAGCTCATTTGAGAGTTTTTCTCTTGCCCAATACAACTCTTCTTTTGATAAATTTGCATACTTGTCATGAAAGAAATTAAACTCATCACCAATTGCAGTATCCTCAAGATGCTTCATCTGTGAAAGTATTTCATCTCGCTTTCTTCTTGCAACTCTAATATCAGAAGTTTCAAGACTTTGCAGAATAATTTTCTTTTTAACTAAGAACTGCAATCCTTTTGGTGTTCTCATTTGAAAGTAATAAATATCCTTGTTTTTACCTCTTAAGCGTAAGTATTTATCTAATTCAGTTGTAGTCATAATGTAGTCATATTATAGCATTTAATGTAGTCACAATACTATATGTAAGGACTAAATGTTATATTTAAAAGGCTTTAAGGCATATTGTTCATTTCATCCCCTACGGGATGCCAATTTACTAAGAAGCCTACAACTGTAGGCTTTTTTTATGTCTTACGAAAATAATGTACCTACATTGATACCTTTTTGTACCTACAATTTCCATCAACTGATGTAC
>Ga0209533_1002700_pt1 | contig 15950 bp, 13 predicted proteins | sample COG_04_FD_184748 | JGI IMG/M metagenome (GOLD analysis project Ga0209533, IMG submission 184748) | Pelagic Microbial community sample from North Sea - COGITO 998_met_04 (SPAdes) (version 2) | ecosystem: Environmental > Aquatic > Marine > Neritic zone/Coastal water | place: Helgoland, sampling...
TCTATAAAAACAGCTATATAAAAGTCTTGATTGTCTCGTAATAAACTTTATATTGGATAAGCTCAACAAAAATATTTATTACATATTTTACAAATTTGAATTTATTTAAAAAAAATATAATATACTAATAAAAGATGTCTGAATTTAATTGTGAAATAATTGATCCTGAAATCAAAAAAAACACTTTGACGTTCGGGATTAAGGGTAATCCTGATTATGGATTGGATAAAAGTATCATAAACTCAATTAGGAGAATATTACTTTCTAGGATACCATCTGTAGCTTTTGTAACTAAAAGTGATGGAGACCTTATTGTAAATAAAAATAATACATCATTACATAATGAATTTCTACTTCATAGAATATCATTAATTCCTCTATACATTGACCCGGAAATTTTCAATAAAGGATTGTTATTTCATTTAAAAATTGAGAATAATTCTAATCAATTGAAACCCGTAACAGCTAAAGATTTTAATATATATAAGATAAAACCTTCTATTATGGAGGAATGTAGAAAGCAAAATGATTATTCTGTACTTTCTAAAATATCAATGGATAACTATGATATGTCAGATATAGGTAGACTAACAGATAAAGAAAAAGAAAATATATTCAGACCATTTAAATATAAAATTAATGGTAATGAGATAAAAGATTATTGTTTAATTACAGAACTTGGGGCAACTACATCAAAAGATAATATTCAGGAAATTGATATTTATGGTTCCCCTACAAGTTCTAATTGCCAAGATAATAATGTTTGTTGGCAAGCTGTTTCATGTGCTACATATTCATTTAAAGAAGATGAGGATTTATTTATGAAAGTGGTCAAAGAAAAGATTATGGTTAATCAAATACCAGAAGAAAATCAGCAAAAGTTCCTTAAAGAATTACAATATTCAGAAAGTGAAAGATATTTTCATAGGGATAAACAACTTCAACCATTTTGGTATAATTTTAAAGTTGATTCACAAAGCTACTATAATTCTAAGGATCTTTTGATAAAAGCATGTGATATTTTGATTGAGATGTTTAGTGTAGTTAAATTGGAATTAAAGAAATCGCTTGATCCAGAATCTAAATCGCTTTTTAAGATAAAAAAATCTGATGAAAATAATGATCTTGTTTATAAACTATTGATGGATGGGGGCGATGATACAATAGGAAGTGTTTTACAATCTCACATATCAAGTAAATATATAAATGATGATTCTGCTTTATCACTTCTAGGTTATAAGAAATTACATCCACTTGAGGATAAGATAACTTTTACTGTATCTATCTCAACAGCAAATCCGATAATTAAAATGAATAATTCTCAGAAACTAAATTCAATAATAGATATATTTTCTACAGCGTGCGATGATATAAATTTAATTTATGGTAATATTAAATCCGAATTTGAGAAAATATAAAATATATCTATTATTATATGGCTAGGAAAAATACAAAAAAATTATCAAGGAATTATAAAAATTTAAGAAATAAAAGGACAAAAAATTCTAGAAAAAAGATTATTAGAGGTAATAAAGCAAAAGGTAAAACAAAATCAAAAAAAAGAAAAGCAAAAGGGAATAACATGAAATTTACAGATGTACCAATTTCTGACAAAGTTTCTATGGGAACGCTTGCTAGTCAAGGGCACGGTGATTTTCATTATCAAGCATATTCGAATTATTATCATTTTTGGGATTTAATGATAAATGAAAATGAAAATTTTAATAAATTAATATGTTGGCCTTTTAAAGATAAAGAAGATTGGAGTAATTTTTTTATTAAAGTTAAATTAGAAGATGATTCCAAATTACAAACAACAGAAGTTGTAAAAAAAAATGTAGAACCAGTTGGTTATAATAAAGAATGGAATAATATTACAAAAACTATTAAGAATTGTGAAACAACTGGAAAGAGATTTTTTATGATTCCAATTATGCTTTATCATCCAATAATGGAAGGCACACATGCCAATATAATATTAGTAGATACGAAAGAAAAAATAATTTCATTATTAGAACCGCATGGTAAAAGAAAAGCTGATTCAACACTAGATTCTGTTGAATCAGCTTATTATTTATCAGATAAATATATAAGTAAATTTTTCTCAAAAATATTAAAAGATTATGAATATATTTCACCACAGAATTATATGGGTTCGAATTCATTACAAAGTCGAATTGATGCCGGGACAGGCCTCTGTATAAGTTGGGGAATACTTTTTATCCATTATCGTCTTTTAAATTTAGATAAATCATTAAAACAAATTATAAAATATCTAGACAAAAAAATAACTAAAAATTTCATTTTAAAATATGTTAGATTAGTAGAAGATACTATAAAAGGTAACTAGTAAATTTGAAATATTTTAAAATAATTATATAAATATAATGATCAATATTGAAATAATTAATAAGTCTAAAAAAGATTTTATTGATTATATAGAAAATAATATTGATAATATTATTTTAGATGAGTATAAACAATATATGAATGATAATATGCGTTATGGTTATAAAGGGAAATTAAATTTTATAAAAAAACTTATAAGAAATAAAAATAATACAGGTAAAAAAGGTGGTAATGGTGAAGATGAATCAAAAAGACTTAAATGGATTGTTAATGAAATAAATACTAAAACAGTATGGGGTTTAAAGTTTATAAAAGATTATTATGAGTTTTATGAAAAAGAAATAGATCGGGTAGAATTAAAAAATACAAATAAATCACATTATGATTTATTATTTATTCATAAAGATGGAACAATTAGGTGTGAAGAAAAGGGAAAAAAAGAAATATATGATTTAAATAAATCTAAAACGCCTTGGGAAAAAGCAGTTCAGAGATTAAATGGAAAACCAAAAGATTTTATAATATGTAAATTATTTGCAAAAATTTGGTATGATAAAATTGTATGTAATGATGATATTAATAGTTTAATTGGAAATAAAATAGATATTCCTTGTTTTGAAGAATGGTTTGAAAAAGATTGTAAACCCATGGCAAATCCCAAAACATTATGGGGAATTAATAATAAAAAACTAATAAAGGATAAATGGAAAAATGGAAACAAAGATATTAGTTTAAATGGTAAAAATGGTGTACCGATTGATGGACGTGATATAATTCATAGAGATTTTATAAAAAAATTTAATAGTAAAAATCATATAAATTATTCTAATAGTGGAATACTATTTACTGACACTAAACAATTATTAAAGTGTCAAATACAAAAAGAACTGGATGATATAATGGAACAAAAAGATATTTGGATAACTACTTGTGGAATAACTCCAAATATTAAATACAGATTCTGGAATAAGTTTAATTCAGAAGAAATAGTAAATATAGATTTAACTCATTCAGAAGGTTCCGATTATATAATTAAATGTTTAACTAAAGAAAATAAAAAAGATTTTGATTGTTATTTGAGGTGGGGAAAGGGGTGTGGATTTTCTAATTTAAGATTTGATATTAGATAATATCTATTTAATCAACTCTCTAACAATCATTTCAATTAATGGCGGGGGCACAGCATTTCCTATTTGTTTAATTTTTTTACTTGTATCGCCAGAAATTTTATAATCAGCTGGAAATCCTTGACATTGTTTTAATTCATCTGGTGTAAGACATCTAAGATAATTACCATTTTTATTTTTCTGTGGAATAAAGAATCTTGGACAATGGGCATATGAGCAAATAATAGTATTAATAGGTTTTCTTATATCAATAATTTCTCCACCAACATCTAGTCTTCTACCAAAATGAAGTCTATGTGGTCTATCAACATTTTTCCTTGTATAATCTCTTTTTTTAGCATATTGAACTAAATTAGGATGAGGATTATTTTCAGTTTCATCATTATCCATATTTTTTATGATACATTCATCAGGAATTGTATTAAAATCAAAATCAAGATATTCTGGTTCAATTTTTAAAGCCCCTTCCATTGTAAATTTAATGATATCTTTCAAATTACCTGATTTATTTTCATTTTCTTCAGGAAATATAAAATTCTGTTTTAAATCACTTCTGATACCTACTATTATTAATCTTTCTCTGTTTTGAGGTACATTAATATCTAATTTACTACACATATAAACCTTATAATAAATATCATAACCAATATTTTTAAATTCAGAAACAATAACATCTATATATTTTTCATCTGAAGCTGTTTTACGACTAAGTAAACCTTTTACATTTTCTCCAATAATATATTTAGGTTTAATTAAATATGAACTTCTAATAAATTCTCTGAATAAAGTATTTCTAGGATCATCGGGTAGTTTATTACCGGCATGGCTAAATCCTTGACAGGGAAATCCTGCGAATATCAAATCTACAATGTTTTTATATTCTAAAAATTGATTATCAGTAGTTTTTAAAATATCTCCACAACCGATAAGTTTTGTATTAGGGAAATTTAATTCATGAGTATTTCTCATTTCTTCTTCCCATTCAGAATAAGCTACTAGTTCTAAACCAGCATTAACAATTCCAACAGAATCACCACCCATTCCTGAAAATAATGAAATAGCTTTAAGTTTTTCACTAGTATTAGTTTTTTCTATTTTTTTCTGATTAAATAATTCATTAAATAAGGTTTGTTCTTCAGAATTTAATGTTTTAAAAATATATTGTTTTTTTCGTTTATCAAATCTTTCAGATTTTGTAAGATATTGTGTTAAATTATCATACTTTTTTATCATTTTATCCGTAAAAGAATACTTTTCATCTCCTTTTGGCATGTTAAATATTAATATATAATAAATATTTAAATTCAAAATCAAATTTATTCAAATTTGAAATATTTTTACTAATAATAATAAAAATGTTTAACATTTACGATTTCGTCAGAGAACCAACACTTGATAAAATAAAATATATAGTCAATGAATTTTATAAACAAGGTATTATTTTACATAATTATACATTTATGGGAATATCACTACTTCATATTAAACAAGGACCCGAAACAATGAAATATCTTTTAAATAAAGGTATAAATCCTAATATTTCTGGAATTTATGATTTAAAACCCATTCATTTTCAAGAAAATTATGGAACCATATTATTATTGTTAAATGCTGGTGCGGTATCAAATCCTAAATGTATAAATGATATTAATCCACTATTTTTCCAAAAAGACAAAAAAAGTATAGAACTTTTATTAAAAACGAATGAAATTTATTTCTCAAGAATATTTTCAAGGGATAAATTAAAATCCTGGTGTCCTTATACAAGAATGCTTATAGCAGGGGGATATGATTATTCACAAGAATATATAAGTGTTTCTCCAATATTTCTCCAAAGAAACTATGATTCATTAAAATGTCTATTAGATCATTGTTATAATAATTATATAACTGATTTCTGTTTTGATCTTTCTTTTGAAAGTATTTTATTCAAACCATATATTGATAATAAGATAATAAAACTTTATACTAGTTATAATTATGGGGATTTATATAATACAGATCATAGTAATATAATTAATAATACATCTCTACATGTTCAATATGATCCAGATAATATTTTAGCACTTTTAGAATCAGGCGCAAATCCAAAAATAAAAAATAGAGATGGATATAATGCTTTTGATTATCATTTATTAAGAAATAATATTGGTATAGCAAATATAATTAGGAATTATAGTGCGGCAAAAACAATTCAAAATTCTTGGAGAAGTTTTTGGTTTAAGAAAACTTACATTCCTCCAAAAAATTATAAGATAAAAAAAGAATTTTTAGATGATTTTATTTTATTATCTCCATCTGAATGTGGTGTATTTCCAGGCGGTATAGATTATCAGAAAGCTTTAGAAGATTTTAATTCACATCTTCAACAACATCAACAACATCAACAACTTCACCCTCTTTAACATCTTCAGAATCTACGAGATCTTTAGAATTAGAATTTTTATTAGCCATTTGTCCCATCATCATTTTCATCATCATTTCTGTCATATCTGCTGATTCATCATCTTCATCATCGGAACTTTCATCATCCGATTCTTCAAGCATAGTAACGATTCTATCTTTATTTTTTTCATCATTGGGAGAATATTTATAAATCAACATTTCACAATAACCTCTTAAAAGGTTAAGATCCATATTGAAAAAATAATCATCTCTTAGCATCTTAAGAATAAGTTCTGTAACATCATTATATTCAGAAAGAATAAGTTCATTTTCAGAAATATATTTAGGAACTTCCAAATGAAAATTATCTGTTGTAATCAATTTTAAAGGCATTTTTTATTTAAAATTAATATTAAAAAATATAGATAATAACGCATGAAATTTAATATAAAATCTTTGGAAGAAAAGTTAAATAATATATCAAATGAATCTCATAAATTTACAAAATCATTACAAAATAACAAAAATAAAAAAACAATTGAATTAATCATATTTACTTTTATGGCAATTGTTTCTTATGATTATCATTTACAAAAAAAAGATTATTTAGAATTTATTACTCGTTTTTCTCAAAATTATTTAATAGGTGATAAAAGATATAATATAATAGGTGAAGATTTTACATTTCAAGATTATTATAATGAACTTGATGAAACATCAAAATATAAAATAAATGGATTTTTATTTTTTATGTCATTTCTTTATAATTCATTATCATGATGTTGTTTAATTCTTTCCATTTCTTTGTAAAGTTTTTCAGATTCTATTTCATTTTCAACATGTAGTTCAATAAATTTTTTTTGTTCTTCTTCTGGATAAATAATTGAATAATTTTTTCCAACTTTAGGATAAGGATAAAAAGGATCAATTAAAGGTTCTTTATTATTTTTATAAAGATCTCTTGAACCATTTGAATTAATAGTATCACACTTACCATGAGGGAGAGCAGGACAATCTACTATTTTATTATTTATCCAATAATCAGGGACAAATTCATGACTTTTTACACAAATAGGTGGAGCAAGATATCTTCTTTTACTTCGTGCGCCACCAGATTCAAGTATATCTGAATAAAAACCTACCGGTGAAGGTTTGATTGGATTTAATTTTAATTTATAATCATTATTCATATTATTGTATGTATTAGGACATGTTTCATATATATTATCATCAACAATAGTATCTACAGAATATCCTTCAACATTTTTGTAACAAAAATATAAAAAAACTATTAATATTAATAAAAATATACTTTTCATATATTATGATATAATATTTAATTTTCTTTTTTTATTTCATTATTCTTATAGGGGACGTAAACATATTTCTTACAAAAGTCTTGATATCCAGCTTTTTTTACACAGGAAAAATGAAACAAACCGTCAGATGTTTCCATATAACCTGAATCATCTAAAAATTTAACTCTTTTTTTACAAAACTTACACTTATTATTCATATTGTAATTATTAATTAATAATATTTAAATATTTAACTATCATAGCCATCAATATTATCTTCATCATCATTTTCATCATCCGAATTTTGATCGGTAGCATCTGTTCCATTACCATAACCAAGATCTTGTGGTGTTACTTCGGTTTGTAATTGTGATCTTAAAAGAGAATCTAAATCAAGACCTTCACGTTCAAAAATATCTTTTTCAGAATCATTTAATTCAGTATTTTCAGATATTCTTCTTAATCTTTCTTCTTCAGTATCTTGTTTATATTGATCGGAAGATCTATATTCTTCATTACGCTTAGATAAATTATCGAACCAATTAGAAAGACCATGTTTTTGCGATTCAGTTGTTAGTAATCTTTGTTCATTTGTTTGGCTTGTTAAATCGCTTACTAGGAATTGTTTTTCTCTTTCTTTTTGTTTACTAATTTGTTTTGAAAATAGATCAAGATTTTCATTTTCATATAAATATGTTGGATCATAGAAAGATTCTATCATATCTTGTAATAAATCAATGAATAAAGTAGAACAATAATCTATTGTTCCTAATATAGTTGCTATTTCTTCTTTCTTTAATTCTTTGAATATTTCTATGGCATTAGTTGCTTCTTCAGAATCTTCTTCTTTCAGATTAGTAATATATTCAACAAATTTATGTAATATATTAATGAATAAGAAATCAATTAAATAATTATAATTAGATTTATTTAAGATATAATCTGAGTTATCTAATCCAATCAAACTTTCTATATCTTTTTGATAATGATCAATATAATCATATAATCCTACAAAATATTGATAATTAGATTTATAATCATAAAACGAATTAGACATAGGCTTTGTTGAGAAAACTTCATCATGAATTAAGAATTCGTGGTTTTTCATAAAATCACTTAATTTATCTTTATTTGTTACATTTATTTTCCATATTTTAGGAATTTCAGTATTAAAATAGCAACCATTATCGAAATTATTATTCTTAATACGAGAAATAATATAATATATATTTTTGATAAAATTAATTTTTTTAAATGTATCGCATTTATCAAGGATTTGTTCAAGACTTTGTACCATTTTTGTTGATATAGTATTATATAAAACCGAAGTAATTTTTTGATTACCTTTGATTTGTCCTGACATTTTCATATTATAATATCTCTCTAAGCGTTTTATTTTATTTGTATCCTTACATTCTTTTAAAAAAACTTTTAAATTTTCTTTTATATCAGCCAGATAAGTTTCTTTATTATCAATTAATGATGAAATTATATCATCAAAATCGGTTTGTAATTTATCTTTCATTGTTTCATCATTAAGTTTATCAATCATTTCTCTTATCATGATAAATTTATCATATGATACATCAGCTTCAAATTCAGTGTATTTATTATTTTTTAATATAAATTCATATAACTTTTGAAACGGCCGATATTTAACTATATTTTCTTTTCTTATTTGTTCTAAAATTTCTTTATCATAAAAATCTATTTTTAGTTTAAGATTATCAAGGAATTCTAATTTATTATTATTGATCACATATTCTAAATATTTATAAAAATTATCTTTTGTTTTAGCAATACCAGTTCCTTCACAATTATCTTGTGGTTCTCTTGTTTCATCATAATCCATTAATAATCTATTCAAATAATTATCATTTTTCCGTTTTACAATTATACCATTTTCGTCATAACAATATAAACTAAATATTTTATCAATTAAATAAGATTTTCTAGTTTTTAATTCATCATATTCATAAATAGGATAAATATTAACAGGATCATAATGATAAATTCTCTCTAAACTTTGATAACAAGAAAGTAATCTTATATCAAAATTATTAGATGTAATATGAATTAATGCCTCAGTAGCTTTACTATCTTCCCCACGATATAAATTAGGTATATCAATAAGTATTTTTTCTCTTAGATCGTTATAATTAAAGTTTTTTAGAGTTTTATTATCCCAGCCTAATGATTTAAAAATACCAATGATAGAAGTATTCTCAAGTTGATCAATAATTCTATTGATTAATAAGTCAATTTGTGTAATATTTTTAGTGTGTTTTCCGTATAATTGTAAAGAATATTTAAGCAATCGTTTATAACTTTGATCATTCATGAACTCAGATATTGTGATACCTAATTCTTTATATTTTTCTGTATTCCTTACATTTCTAATTTCATTTAATAAAGAATTATTTTCATAATGTTTATCTAAATCAGTTAATTCATGATCAGAATTTACTTTTCTATTGATTTGAAGTGTTAAATCACTGCCAGGAAGTGGTTTATAAGAACCCCAAGATTCTTTTAAATAAACTGAATTTTCTCCAGATATTAAATAATCTCTGTATTTAGTAATTCTTGTTTTAATAAAAAAATTCTCTTGTAAATATTCAATTGTAATAGTAAAATGATTATAGATATTTTTTAATGCATAATCAGTAGATTCTTTTAATAAATAAGAAATAGTTTTTGTGTTTTCATTTCCAGGATTTTTTACAGTTTCATCAATAAAAAGTTTTTCTATATAAGTAAGCATTTGTTGATTTATAATTTCACGGATTAATGTAAAATCTTTATCTAAATCTAAAATTTTATATTTAATCTTATGGCCATATGAAGGAATAGCAGTTTGCGTGAATAAAATAATCAAGTAAAAAGCACATAAAATTTTATTTGATGATAATAAATATTTCTGAAATTCTATATTAGCATCTTTTATTTTCTTTAACATTTTTTTCTTTTCTTTTTCTTTCATGCCTTCTTTCACTACAAGAGCTTTTGTCATAGAACGATATCTTGGATGTTCAGTAAAAACATCAGTAAATTCTGAATAGCGGCGATTTACAAGATCTTTATTTTCGATTGTTTCAAAAATTTCCAAAATATTTTTAATATCTAATTGATTAAGACTAATATTAAATAATTTCTGAAATTTTATAATTAATTCTTTAATAGCTTTTTGTTCTTCAGTTAATTCTTTAAAAAGATTTTCTTCTTCTTGTTCCATTTTTTCATTGGTATTTGTTGGTTTACCATCAGAAAAACCTTGTAATGGGGAAAATCCTTCAGGGCATAAATATTCACCGCAACATCTACAACAAACATATCCATCTTTTATTTCATCCATTCTCCATGTATTTAACATTTTATCAAACGCAGTAGGATCATTTTCAGAATTTATTAAATGTAAATAATGCTTACATAAAGATTGTTCACCGGTATAACGATTATAGAAATAATTTTTATTTTGATCTTTTTTAGCATTTCTTAAAAATAAATCAATATATCTTCTCAAATAAGAATATTTTTGCTTTTCATTTAATAGACCTAAAATATAGCTTAAACTTAATTTACTTCTTTCTTCTTGAGTTAATGTTTTTTTCCTAATTTTAAATTCAGTTTGTGGTAAAGGTGTGGCAACTTTTTCATAAGATTTTAGATATTCTTTAATATTATTATTTATTCTTTCAGTGACATCTTTTTTCAGAGAATTATCAAGATCTTCAAAACGAATATCATAATTATTAAATAATTTCTCAAATGAATTAATAGAAAATATTAAACTCATTAATTTATCATTGGGGATTGATATAAGATCTCTTTTCTTAGGGAGATTTTCTTTTAAAATTGCTCCAATAGTTGTTTTATCAGAATCAATAACATTATCATGTAATAGATATAATGATAATTCATCTGTAAATCCTTCTAAATTTTGTTTATCAATATCTATTGTTTTTGATATAATATTATCATTATTAAATCTTTCTTTAAAAATTTTATAGGAATATGTTAATGAATAATAATTAGCTATTTCTGTAAGAGAAAATAATTTTTGTTGTAAATGTAAATTAAATTTATGATCTAAATATCTTGAAGGATATAACAGAAAACCTACAATATTTACTTTTTCTTTATTTTTCATAATCTCAAAATCAGTTTGATCATTTCTTAAAATAGGTATTTCTAATGTATTCCTTGTTTTAATATTATCATAAGAATATAATTTTTTTAAAACTGCTATAAATGAATCGGCAGAATCAATTCCAGGTTTTGTCTGTGATACACCAGCTGATGTACAAGTTTCTTCAAACAAACAATCTCTAAGATATTCACCATTATAATCTGTAATAAATTTTTTATGTTTATCATTAATATGATAATTCTGAAATCTATCATTTAAGATAACATTCAGATAATCTTTATATTCCATTCTTTCAGATTCCGGGTCATTATTATAAGAAAGTTCATCATTTAGATCAGCTTGTATAACGTCTTCGGGAATAGGAACATTTTGGCCTGTTTCGGGATCTGGAGCAGGATCTTCAACATATAAATTTCTTTTTGCTGAAACAATAGGTTTAATGTAATCGGGAAAACCAGTTATTTTATCATTTAATAAATCTTTAATAAAAGACAAACAATCTTTATTTCTTAGATTATTATTTATTTTTTCTCTGATTAATGGAATATAATTTTCACAAATATCAGTTATTTCTTTTGTAATTTTTTCATTATTGTATGATTTAAATATTGAGATTAATTCTGATAAAAGTTCTTCTTTTCTTTCATTATCAGAAAAGAATTTATCAGATGTAATAATATCTTCAAAAACAATTTCTTGTATAAGATCTTTAGTTAATTTTAATTCTAAATCTTCTAAAATTTTTTCTTCTATTTCTTCAATTTTTTCAATATCAAGTATTTCATAATTTTCTGTTTTTAGAAGAATATCTATATCTTCAGATATTTCTAATGTTTGTAATAAAAGTTTATCATCACCTTTAATATTAATAATTTTCTCCTCTATATTAATACTTTCTATCTCAATAATAGAATCTTGTATTTCATCATCAACATTATATATTATTAAAAAAACATCACCGACATTAACTTCTTTTGAATAAAATACATTATATAATGTAGATTTAATATTTTGTTGTTCAACAATATCATCTAAATCTTTAAAAAAATTAACAGAACCGTCTGATTTTAAAACACCTATATGTTCTGATGTTTGTTTATCAACAATTAATCCATCTTCTTTTAATAATGAATATATAATACCGTCAATATCTATATCTTCAATGACAACTTTTTCTTCTTCTTCTTCTTCTTCTTCGGGATTTGGGTCAGATAAATCTTTTTCTACAGGAGTTCCTTCAACTTCAGGCTTTGGTTCAGATAATTCTTTCTTAGGACCTTCCATATTATTATAGTAAATATATTTTTCTTATAAACAAAATACTTAAAATTTTGTAAATAATATAATTAAAACAATGGAATTACAGAAATTTATTAATAATAATATTGATTATCTCTCTCAATTTAGAAAATTAAATTTAAATGTCAAAACTTATTCACAGCTAAATTTAGCAATTATTACTTATAAAAGGAATGTTGATTATGATTTTAATGAAAATATTTTTATGAAATGGTGTAAAGGCGCAATTATTAATACAGAAACAAATAATGTAGTTTGTTTGCCTCCTCAGAAATGTTTGGAGAAATATACATTTTCAGATGTTTTGATTGAAAATAAAGATAATTTTATACTTCAACCTTTAATTGATGGGACAATGATAAATATGTTTTATCATAAAGATGAGTGGCTTATTTCTACAAGAAGTTTTATTGGTGGTAAGAATAAATGGGATCGAGAACTTTCATTTAAGAAAATGTTTGATGAATGTAAGGAAAAGATTAACATGGAAGAATTAAATAAAAATAATTCTTATTCGTTTGTACTTCAACACAAAGAAAATAGAATTATTTCAGAAATCGTTGAAAATAATATTATTTTGGTAGAAGAATATTCATTTGATAATATTCCAAATGTTGTAGATTTTCAAGGTAAATATGAAACAATTATGAGTATAAAAAATAATAATATGAATGTATTAAATGAATCAATGGGTAAAACATTTAATTTTCAGTTTAAGGGATTTACTCTTAAGATGAATGATAAAAGAATTAATATTATTAATCAAGAATATCAAAGAGCGCATGATATTAAGATGGAATGTAATTATAATAATAAACTATTATCATATATTTATTTGAGAAATAATAATTTATTGAACGATTATTTAGGTTTTTTTAATGATGATGGTTTGCTATTTGATAAATATCGTAATATAATATATATTATGAAAAATGAATTATATGATTGTTATGTAAAATTTTTTATAAAAAAAGCTATTGAGAAGAAACAAATACCATATCAATTAAAGCCACTTGTTTATGATTTACATAATGTATATAAACAAGATAAGAAAAAGATAACAAATGAAATTATTAATAATTATATTTATAATATGCCCGATAAGAAACTTTGTTTTGTATTAAATTATTATATTACTTGATAAAAGATCTTTTAGTTTCAATTAAATAAGTTCCTATAAGAAGTAATACTATACCTATTAATTTTTGAAAAGTGATTTTTTCTTTATAAAAACAAACAGCTAAGATAAGTAAAATTACTATATATACTGGTTTTTGAAATAATTTATATCGGAATACATTTTCTCTTGAGATTACTATTCCTGATATAAAAAGTCCTATAAGGACTAAACATGATTGTATTGCTATTCTAATAATAGTTTGATTATCAATTTTTGTGATAATATCTTTTTTTTTATATATTTTGTATATAAGTAATAGTGTGAATAATGCTCCAGTAGTATAGAAAATTTCTTCACTAATATTAATTTTGCTAAGAATTTTTTGTTTATTGTAAGCCAAAATAGGACTCATGGTAGCTAAAATAACAAGATATATATAGAAATTATAAAACATCTTATAGTATAATATATAATTATTTAATCATTATTATTGATTTTTTGCCATATGTTTTCAAAATTTTTCCATGCACTAATATTGTTTTTTAAGATTATATGTGATTTATATTTCGGATATATATTCTTTTTATAGTAATTATTTCTATCATAAATAGAAATAAAACCTGCGCGTTTGTAAGATCTACCTATCGTTGAGCATAAATAATATTGATATTTGATCCAATTATTATAGAAATTACTATGTTTACCTTTTCTTATATCATTTTTATATTTATCATGAAGATATTTTTCTCTGGGAAAATCAATTTTATATAAACAATAATCACAATTCCCATCGCAAGAATCAAAATACCTTTCATGATTAAAGAGATATGGAAGGATCTGAAAATTATGAATTTCTTTATAAGATGGTCTAACATGATTTGTGAAAGAATTATTCATTAATTTCCAAGAATAACAATAAATATTATAATAATCTATTCCAATAAAATCATAAAAATCCTTTGTATTTTTTATACTAATATGAATGGAACTCTTTATATTTTTGAGATCAATAATATTATTATCATTTGGAAAATAATCAAATATAGTTTCAATTAAATCGTTTGATAAAAAAGTATCAGTTCTCCTAACAAAAGCTAATTTTCGTTTCGCATAATGTAATTTTATTTTTTTATTTTCTAATTCTTTTTGAATTTTTTTCAGATATATTTTTTTAGTATCAGAAACACCATCCATATTGAAAATTTCATAAACATATTTGTGATTATCATAATAATTCAAAAACTTAAAATGATCTTGTAAAGCATCATTATCTAAAATTTCTTTAACAATCATTGTAGATGTTACTTTCATACCTAAATATTTTTCACCATAGTAAGATCTTAAAATATGTACAATAAAAAAAATATATTTCTTTACAAATGATAAATCTTTAATAATATCAAAAAAATCATGATAAGATATATTTTTATCAAATACTTTATTGGATAAAAAAATGGAACCTTCTAGTGTAATATTATTTGCTATTTCTTCAACATCATTGTTTAAATTAGGCTTCATATTATATTATTAATTAACTTTATTTTAAGTAAAAAAAATGTCTAATCTAATCTATCTATACTAATGTGTGAATACTTTACCAACCAGCATCGGGAGTTCCCGGAGAGTAGCCTGGAGATTGGGGACGAAATTCAGTCCAGCCAGGAATGAAATCGGAAGCAGAAACAGTTTCAACATCACGAGAAGGGCGGGGGTTAGCAGAGGCAACAGACTCAGAAACAAGGGGTACAACCATACCCATGATGTCTCGAAACTGCGCATCTCTTGGGAGATTTGCGCAGACCAACACATGGACTTCGGTATTGCACTCGTCAGGAGTCTCGATTGAGAGGATCTTGTTGAACCAAGGCTTCTTCTTCATTTCATTTTCGTTTGCTTCAATCATAGAGACAAAGACAAATGGGACATTGAGAGCAGACTTCAGATTTTCGGCGAGCTGGCGAATGTTCTTGCCGCCCTGGCCGATGAACTTGCCGATGCAGCCTGCGTGGCTCATACCGGCAGAGAACACCAACTTGTGCGTGAAGGTATCTTCGCGAGCCTTCTTCACAGCGCAATTGCTGGAATGCTTGAACAAATTCGAGTTTGCGATGCCGAGATACTTGGTGAGATCCTCCTTCTCGTTGCGAATCGAGATAGAGAAAGCGATCTTCTCACCAGAGTCATCCAATTTCACATTCACGAAAACAGGACCGAGCTCAACT
>Ga0209533_1002708_pt1 | contig 15935 bp, 11 predicted proteins | sample COG_04_FD_184748 | JGI IMG/M metagenome (GOLD analysis project Ga0209533, IMG submission 184748) | Pelagic Microbial community sample from North Sea - COGITO 998_met_04 (SPAdes) (version 2) | ecosystem: Environmental > Aquatic > Marine > Neritic zone/Coastal water | place: Helgoland, sampling...
CTGACCTCCAATGAACACGAGGTAATTAACAACGCACTCAGCCTCGATGAAGTGCTGGTCGACCAAATCATGACACCGCGCACCGTGCTCTATGCCATCGATGAAGAGGAAACCGTCGGCTCTCTGTTTGAGAAGGAAAGCAATCTGCCCTTCGCCCGCATCCCGACCTACCGTGATGAAAGTGAGAATATTACCGGGATCGTTCGTCGTCGCGACATCCTCAGCGCCAAGGCCAAAGACCAAGATCATATTCGAATCTCCGAGCTAACCACCGAAGCGATCTACATTCCCGACAATGTGACAATCGACGATGCCTTACAGATCTTCCTGAAAAAGCATCAACAACTCGGCATTACAGTGGACGAGTTTGGCACGATCTCAGGCGTCCTCACGATGGAAGACGTAATCGAGCACATCATCGGTCAAGAAATCTTCGAAGCGGACGACCCGGCAGTTGATATGCGCGAACTCGCTCGGCGCCAACAATTTGCATCGAAGCACAAGAGCCGCAAGGGCGAGCTCTAATTAAAGGAGCGTGGCCGATCCGCCCACGGCTTCATCTCAAAATACACCCGCACACGCTAAGCCTTCGCCACGCGTTCGGCATATGCCTTCGCAAAGTAGGTCAAAATCATATCTGCCCCCGCTCGACGAATCGCCAGCAGCGACTCATCGCGACAACGCTCCAGATCCAGCCAACCGCGCTCTGCCGCTGCATGCAGTTGTGCATATTCGCCAGACACCTGATACGCAGCGAGCGGCAACTCCGTCTCTTCGCGCACCTCGCGAATAATGTCCAAATACGGCCCGGCTGGTTTCACCATCAGCACATCCGCGCCTTCTTCTTCATCCAGCGCCACCTCGATCAAAGCCTCGCGACGGTTGCCGGGGTTCAATTGATAGGTGCGTTTATCCAAATGGTGCGTGCCTGCGCTACTCGCGCTACCCACTGCATCACGAAACGGCCCGTAAAACGCCGACGCAAACTTCGCAGAGTAAGCCATCACACTCGTTTTCTCGAAACCATTCTCATCCAGCGCAATACGAATGGCACCCACACGCCCATCCATCATATCGGACGGAGCCACAAAATCGACACCCGCCTCCGCGGCGAGCACCGCCATCTCGGCAAGAATCTCCACTGTGGCATCGTTGATCAAATCACCCGCCTGCACGTCAAACAAACCATCGTGCCCATGCACTGTATAAGGATCGAGCGCTAGGTCCGTGATAATCGCCATCTCTGGCACCGCAGCCTTCAACGCACGAATCGCACGAAGAATCAACGTCCCGGGGTTGAGCGCCTCGCGCCCATCGTCACTTTTTAAAGAGTCGTCCAGCTTCGGAAACAGTGCCACCGCCGGAATCCCCAAAGACAACAACTCGCGGCACTCCTCAATTAACAGCGGAATCGTCAGCCGCGAAATGCCCGGCATCGACTCGATCGGCTCCGCCACACCCTCACCATCAATCACGAAAATCGGTTGAATCAAATTATGCGGGTGCAGATCCGTCTCATTGCCCAACGCGCGCAAAGCAGCCGTGCGGCGCATACGGCGCGGGCGGCGAGTAAGATCCAATCGAAAGTCTAAAGTAGCAGTCATGCGCAGCAACATGACGATTGGCTCGCTCATTTCAAGCCGAACTCTTTTCTCAGCATTTCAAACTTCACACATCTGTTTTCACCCTTCACTCTCTCCTCCCACCTTCAAAGTTTCACCTTCCAACTTTCTCACTGTTCCAATGTCCGTCCAACTTTACGACACTCTCAGCCGATCCGTTAAACCACTCGCCCCTGCGAGCGACCAACCACTGCGCTTTTACTGCTGCGGGCCCACGGTTTACGGCCCCGCACACATCGGCAACTTTCGCACCTTCCTCATTCAGGACGTGCTCCGCCGCGTCGCCGAAGCCGACGGTATTACAGTCAAGCACGTGCGCAACATCACCGATGTGGACGACAAGACGATCCGCCGCTCCATCGAAGAAGGACTCTCGCTGGGCGAATTCACCGCCAAGTGGACCGAAAAATTCCACGCCGACTGTGACGCGCTCAACATGCGCAAACCATCGATCGAGCCGAGCGCCGTCGCACATATCCCGCAACAAATCGCGCTCGTCGAAACCTTGATCGAGAAAGGCCACGCCTACTCGACTGACGACGGCTCCGTCTATTTCCGCGTCAACTCCTTCGAAGATTACGGTCGTCTCTCGCGCCTCAAACAGCGCGAACTCAAGACGCAGACCGAGAACTCCGCCGGCGAAGTCAACGACGCCGACGAGTATGACCGCGAGTCCGTGACCGATTTCGCACTCTGGAAAGGCCGCAAGGCCGAAGACAAGGCAAACTACTGGACCAGCCCTTGGGGTGAAGGTCGCCCCGGTTGGCACTTAGAGTGCTCGGCCATGGTCGATAGCGCCTTCGACGGTGAGACGATTGATCTGCACGGCGGCGGCATCGACCTGTGCTTCCCGCACCACGAAAACGAGATCGCACAATCCGAATGCGCCCACGGACACGATTTTTGCAACCACTGGTTCCACAGCGCACACCTGATGGTTGAAGGCGCCAAGATGTCCAAAAGCCTCGGCAATCTCTACACGCTCGACGATCTGCGCGAAAAGGGCTTCAGCCCGATGGTCGTGCGCTATACGTTGATCGCCGGCAGCTATCGCCAGCAGCTCAACTTCACCTTCGACGGCCTCCATGCCTCACAAAGCGGACTGACTAAGATCGAGCGCTTCGCCGAATCGCTGCTCGCCATTACCGGCGAGGACAAAACAGCGATGAACAGCTACATCACCGCCGATGCTCCCGAAGACTTCGGCCGCCTCGCCAAGGCATGGGACGCTCTGCGCACTAACCTCAACACTGCGGCCTGCCTCGGCGCCATCTTCGGCGTGGTCGGCTCAAACCCAGCCGCGTCACTTGATACCGACGGCGCCCGCGCGATGCTCAAAGCGCTCGGCACCCTACTCTACGCACTCGGTCTAGAACTCTTCACCGTCGAAGAGACGAAGGTCGATGCACCCGCCGAAATCGTCGCACTCGCACAAGCCCGCTGGGATGCAAAGCAAGCCAAAGACTGGGGCAAGGCCGACGAATTGCGCGACGCCCTACTGGCTCAAGGTTGGGTCGTGAAAGACAAGAAAGATGGGTTCGACATCGAACAGGCCTAACTGCTACAATCAGACATGCGTCATCTAATCGCACTTTGCATCTTACTCTGTCCGCTGGGCTTATTCGCGGCTCTCACTCCCAGTGCCACGGTCTCCCGTGAATACGTGGACGTGGTGCAAGCTCGCGTAGATGGCAAATACGCCGTCATCCGTCATAAAACCGGAAAGAAGGAACTACTCTCTGTCAGCTCACTGCGCCCAGCAAACTTGGATTGGTTTCGTCAAATTCAAGCCGCAGATCCGCTAAAAAAAGGCAATTCCTCAGTCAAAATTGTAAACAAGACTACGCCGACGCGTAAACCGAAGAACACCATCGTCACCTCGAAAGTCGAAGATGGTATCGAAACCGTGCAATTATGCGCTCCGAACGTCTTTCGCAATCAAATCGGCGGCACTTGTATGCTCTACGCCCGCGTTCACTGGATGGATATCGCAGGCTACTATGTGAACAATGGCACCATCTATAAATCGATTAATGGCGCACCGCCCGACAACCCTTGGAGTTCACCAAACTACGAATCAGGCCTAATAACGATCATAACTAACCATGCACCTATGCCGATCACGCACGACGCACTATCCTATGGAGATAATTTTGCATGGGCACGTCAGCAACTGCGTCAAGGCCGTCCGATCCTAGCATCCCTGCCCAGCGAGATCTGGCAAGCACTGCCCTCTGGCTACCTCGCCGAGCGCCAATGGAGCGGCGGCAAGGTCGGCCACCAAATTGTGGTCAATGGATTTACCCACAATCCGAAAACTGGCGAAGGCACCTTTCATGTCGTCAACACATGGGAAGAACTCCCAGAGTTCGACCTGAAAATCAAAGACGCCAGACGCGGCATATTAGTCTTCGAAAAAAGCGCATCGCCCTTTGGACAAGTGCCAGACGACGCGGAGCAGGAACGCTTAGCCAAAGAGCTCAAGGTGCTCAGCGTTTCCCTATTACGCAGCGCAGGTAGCTATAATCTCTATAAGGTAGTGACCAATCAAGGCGATCGCCGCATCATGGCCGTCGACGCATACTCCGCTCAACGAATCGTCGAAGAACAGGAGTAACGACACGCAATCCAATTTCGGCACGGAATTATAATGCAACAGGAACAGAAGCGACTCTCTGAAAATGCCAATGGTCAAGCTGCTTGGCGCAAATGGGGACCCTACCTAAGCGAGCGCCAATGGGGCACCGTGCGCGAGGACTATAGCCCCGATGGCAACGCATGGGATTATTTCCCGCACGAGCAGTCACGCTCGCGCGCCTACCGCCGCGGCGAAGACGGCCTCGCTGGTATCTCCGACGACAAGCAACAACTCTGCTTTGCCCTCGCCCTTTGGAATGAAAACGATCCCATCCTTAAAGAGCGCCTCTTCGGGCTGACCAACGAGCAAGGCAATCACGGCGAGGATGTAAAAGAGTATTACTTCTATTTGGATAGCACGCCGACGCATTCCTACATGAAGTATTTGTATAAATACCCACATGCAGAATACCCCTACAAGCAACTCGTCAAAACCAGCCAAGCGCGCAGCCGCCTAGAGCCGGAATACGAACTACTCGATACAGGTATATTCGATGAAGACCGCTACTTCGACGTGTATGTCGAATACGCCAAAGCCGACGACGAAGACCTGTTAATCAAAATCAGCGCCGTCAACCGCGGCCCAGACAGTGCCAAACTGCGCCTATTACCGACACTCTGGTTTCGCAAGACGTGGCACGCCGCTCAGATGCCCAAACCACGCCCCTCGCTCAGTGGCTCTGACTTCGTCACCGCGCAACACCACGAACTGGGCGAGTTCCGATTCTTCTGCGAAAATGCAGATGAACTGCTCTACACAGAAAACGAGACGAACCACGTGCGGCTTTTTCACGGCGACAATAAGACGCCCTTCGTCAAAGACGGCATCAACGACACCATCGTCTCTGGCAGCGCTACCGTTAATCCCGAGCACGTCGGCACAAAAGTAGCCGCCCACTACGCGAAAGAGATCGCCCCCGGCGCGACCGAGACTATCCGCCTGCGACTGAGCAAAGGCCAAGTCATCAGCCAGGAGAGCGCTTTCACTGAGGAATTCGAGCGCACATTCGCCGCACGCATCCAAGAAGCTGATACATTTTTCGATGATATGATGCCGGACTCCACGCCCGAAGCAGAACGCCAGATCATGCGCCAAGCCATCGCTGGCATGATGTGGACGAAGCAGTATTACGAATACAACGTGCAACGCTGGCTGGATGAACGCAGCCACCTGGGCCTACCGCCGCGCAACGGCGACTGGGGGCACATGGTCAATTGCGACATCATCTCGATGCCCGACAAATGGGAATACCCCTGGTATGCAACATGGGACCTGGGCTTCCATACCATCGCACTGGTGCTGGCCGATCCCGAATTCGCCAAAGAGCAACTGATGCTCTTCATGAGCGATCGCTACATGCACCCGAACGGACAGTTGCCCGCCTACGAATGGAATTTCAGCGATGTGAACCCACCAGTGCACCCCTTCGCCGTGCTCACCGTCTATCAGATCGACAAAAAAAACCAAGGCGGCCAAGGCGACACCAAGTTCCTCGAAGCCGCGTTCAAACAACTGGAGCGGAACTTCCAATGGTGGATCGACCACAAAGACCCCTCCGGCAAAGGTCTCTTCGACGGCGGCTTCCTAGGGCTCGATAATATCGGCGTCTTTGATCGCAGCTCCGCACTGCCCACCGGTGGCAACTTGGAGCAATCCGACAGCACGTTCTGGATGGTGCTCTACTCGCAATACATGCTACGCATGGCCGTCGAGCTCACAAAATCCGACGTAGGCTACGAGGATCAAGTAGTCAAATACTATGACCATTTCCTGAACATTGCCGCAGGCATGGATCGCGTCGGTGAATTCGAGGATGAGATGTGGGATACCGAAGACGGATTTTTCTACGATGTATTGCGCTATCCTGACGGCCATGGAACCCGCCTCAAAGTGCGTTCGCTGGTCGGCCTATTACCGATGTGTGCCAACAGTGTGATCGAACCCGACATCTTTGCACACCTGCCCCGCCTCCAACAACGCTGCAGAGAGGTCTACGAGCAACACGCCGCGACCGCTAAAAATGTGGCCTGTCCGCAAACAAAAGGCATCAACGGCAGGCACCTACTCGCCATCACTGACGAACCCAAACTGCGGAGTATGCTCAGCAGAATGTTGGACGAGAATGAATTCTTAAGCCCTTACGGCATACGCTCCCTCTCCAAGCACCACCAAGCGCATCCCTATACCTTCGATTGGGAAGGCAAGACACACTCCGTCAGTTATCTGCCCGGCGAGTCCGACAGCGGCATGTTCGGCGGCAACTCAAACTGGCGCGGCCCGATCTGGATGCCCACCAATTTCTTAATCATTCGAGCACTCGGCAACTTCTACGCCTACTATGGCGACGACTTTAAGATCGAGTGCCCCACCGGCTCTGGCAATATGTTGACCCTCTACGAAGTTATGTCGGACATCTGCCATCGACTCACCCGCATCTTCTTGCGCAACGACGATGGTAAACGCCCCGTTTACGGTGAGAGCTCAAAATTCCAAGACGATCCACATTGGCGCGACCATATTCTCTTCTACGAATACTTCCACGCCGACGACGGCTCGGGCATCGGCGCCAGCCACCAGACAGGATGGACCGGAATGATCGCGACCATCATCACATTTATGCAAACGATTGACGCAGAACTGCTCGCGAACGAAAGCACCAAAGGCATCGCAAAAAAAATGGCTCAAGTCAGCGCTGGTTTAATCAAAAAAAGCAGCTAGCAACAAAGCAAGCCGACCAGGAGGCTTACCGGCTAACCTTCCTCGCTCCGAAGCAAATCAGTCAAATTGCATCAATTCAGCCTTGAATTTGAAGCAACTTGGCGCATTATGAATGAATGAGAATCACGGTAGAGATCGACGAAGCCATGCTCGACGACTTGGCACGCATCACAGGGGAGCATAAAAAGAGCCCTGCTGTGGCCAAAGCCGTCACCGAATTTGTAAATCGTAAAAAGGCAAAGGAGTTCGGCACCCTGCTGCGTGAAGGTGCTTTTGATTATCCCTCAACCAACGAAGAAATCGAAGCCCAAGATCGCTGATGGTCATTGTTGACACGTCAGTCTGGATCGAAGCCAGCCGCCGCGATGGCGACTTAAGCTACAAAGTCGGGCTCGAAAATTTGTTGGAGGAATACGAGGCCGCTTGGTGCAGCACAGTCAAACTCGAGTTCATGGGCGGCGCGCGCAAAGAGGATCGCAAGAAACTAGCGTTCTGGTTTGAGTGCATCCCATATCGAAGCGTCGAGGAGCGACACTGGGAACTCGCAAAAACCAACGCGTGGAAGCTGCGCGACATCGGGCTCACACTTCCCTGGGACGACATACTAATCGCCTCGGTTGCGCTGGATGCCGACCTTAGAGTCTATGCGAAAGACCAGCACTTCGAGAGCATGAGCCAGCATCTCGACCTCAAACTGTATTCACCCGGCTACGGCGGTCGATACAATCCAGAAACATAAGCAAACCATTTGCGAACTTTCCTGCAACTTTCCGAAAAGTATCACGATGCCATCTGCGAACCCAAAAGATTAACATTCAAACATCATGAAACTACTAGCAAAAATACTTCTCGCCCTCACCGCAGCACTTTTCGTCACAGCATCCTACGCTGGCACAGATGCCAGTCGAGGTTCCGCTAAATACTATAAAACCTTCCCCGATCAATGGGACGGTAAAAAAGTCCATGTAGACTGCGCCTCCGTCAAACGTATCAACGGCGGCCCGCAAGTCGAAGGTGTCGTGTTCTTTGGTGCGCATACCATCGATGATAAAAACAAAGGATCCGGCGGTAGCATCGTCGTCGCAGTTCTCGAAGGTGACGTTGAATCCTTCGTCCGAAAATACGGCACTGTTATGGAACGCACTCCGGGTGGCTCGGAACGAGTCGATAACGCGCGCCTCAGTGGTATCTTCCACCAACTCGAGCGCGGACACGTCTACCTCGATGCGTCGGGCGAAGCGAATGATCTAATCCTCGCCCACAAAGAAAACGCCAAAGGAGCCATTCGCCATGGTGACAGCGTCCCAGCAGGTGGCGGCGATGGCAAATCCTCTAAGCGCCACAGAAAGCATAAGCGCTAAATCATTTAAACGATCTCTCAAGACGTCGCCCCGAAACGGGCGGCGTTTTTTTGTGCCTAGTGTCACCGCCTTGATCGGAAAGTGGCACCGACACCGGTCAGCCTCGTCTACCGATCCACGGCAAGGCATCGAGACGATGCCAAACAAACGAACAACGCGCCCCCACCTACTCCGGCGGCAACAATTTCGCCAACTCTTGAAGGTCGCTAAAGTGTTCACGTAGGTCGCTGGCACTGCCAAGATTGCCCAAAGTGTGTTCGAACAGCTCGCGCTTCTCCGATTTCAAATGCTGGATACGCTCCTCGATCGTGCCCTGCGTGATCATGCGATACACGAAGACCCGCTTGCGCTGGCCGATACGGTGCACGCGATCCACCGCTTGGCTCTCCACTGCGGGATTCCACCACGGATCGAGCAAAAACACATAGTCCGCCGCGTGCAGCGTGATCCCGGTGCCGCCCGCCTTCAAACTAACCAAAATAACTGCTGGGCCATCCTTCTTCTGAAACGTCTCCACCGGCTTCGAGCGATTCTTCGTATGCCCGTTCAGCTCAAGTAACTCCACCTCAGGGAATTCTTGTTGAATCAACGGCTTCACTCGCTTGAGCAGCTGCACGAACTGACTAAAAATCACCACCTTGCGCGCACCGTTGCCCGTCAGTGCCTCGCCTAAACGCGTCAGCAGCATCTGAATTTTACCACTATGCACCGGGTCTGCATTCACATCTGGAATCAAACCGGGATCGCAACAGGCCTGTCGCAAGCGCGTCAACAGGGTGAAGAAATTCATCGAGCTCGCTTTCATCGCGACCTGCAAATCATCGCCCATATCCTCACGGCCTTTATTCAACAAACCCTCATAGACCTGACGTTGCATCTCAGTGATCGGGCAAATCAAATCCATCTCCACCTTCGGCGGCAGATCCTTGCCCACCTTATCCTTCTTACGGCGCAGTAAGAACGGTGCGATCTGTTTACGCAAAGTTTGCTCCAAACTCTTACGCACCGAAAGATCAGGCGAGATCGCCGCATCTTCGAACCGACGACGAGAGCCCAACAAGCCGGGCATGATAAAGCGGAACAAAGTCCACATATCCAGCAAACGATTCTCAATCGGTGTGCCCGTTAGCGCGAGGCGGCACTCCGCCTTAATCGCGCAACACGCATGCGTCACCTTCGCCTCGGGATTTTTAATCTGCTGCGCCTCATCCAGCACCGCATAGCCAAACTCGGTGCCTTCCAATAAATGTTTATGCCGCCGTAACTGCGTATAACTGGCGATCCACAGCTTTGGCTTATGCCCCGACGGCCCTTCAAAGGTTTCCCCACTACGCAGCACCGCCGTATCCAAATGTGGATACCAATGCGCCACCTCATTTTCCCACACCGGCACCACGCTGGCCGGGCAGACAATCAAACTATCCTTACCTTCAAACGGATACGCATTGAGCAAGGTTAATACCTGTAGCGTCTTGCCCAGCCCCATTTCATCCGCCAACAAGCCATGGCAACTTTGCGCACGCAACTTCGCCATCCACTGCACGCCATGCCGCTGATACGGACGTAAGAAATCAGGCAACAGCACTTCGCCCGGATCTGGTTCGAGCAAGCCCTCAAACTCGGCCTGCTTCGGCCCCAGCGCATAACGCCACTCCTGCAGCTCTTGCTCTAAGTCCAACTCCGCACCGCGTTCACCGAACAACGAAAACACCATATAGCGCGGCCAGGTCTGCGCCTCTTCCGAGCCGGACGCCGCCGCCACCCGCCACTCGGCCAGCGCTTCGGTCTGCTCGTCGGCAATCCGCACCAGCCCGAGCCCTTTCACAATATGCGTGCCGCGCCCAGCCTTCGCCAAGCGCTCTGCATCTTCAGGATCGAGCCAACGCTTGCCCAACTTCAGCCGCCAGTCCACCCGCATATCAGCTTTACCCGCCGATTCCACGCGCCCGATAATCTTCACCTGCTTCACGCCCTCAGCCAAGCTCTGTGCATCCAGATCGAGATCCAGATACCCGAACACCTCTTCCCAACGCTTACGCGCATGCGAGAAAAACGCCGCAATCCGCTCAGGATCACGCATTAAAAAGTCATTCGATTCGCGGCGAAATTTAAACCCCACTTCTTTGCCCAACGCCGTAAGCCGCACCAGCATCTCACGCTCCGAGCTAGTCATCTTCGCGCCCTCAGCCTGAAACGCCGCCTCTCGGGTAAAATCGGCATTCACCCAATACCCCGTCATCCGCATGCCAGAGCCAATCCCTTCCAGTCGTGGCGTTAAACGCCGCGCCGCAGGCTCCTCAGGTTCGGCAGACTTCTTCTTCTCAAGGCCAGCATTTACCGCCGCCTCCACGATCTCCAAATCCTCTAGCTCTTTCGGCGTAGGCTTCGGTTTCGGCACATACGGCAACGGATCGATCTCATCCGCAATCAGCTCTTCGATTTCATACAACCCGCCGACAGCGACCGCATCGCCCAACGCATCATCCTCCGTCGAACAGCGCACTTTCGGCCCCTCCGCGCTCCACTCCACCACCGCATAGCAGGTATCCTTACGCGTAAAAGCGCAATTGATGATCGCATCCTTATCCGCGAGTTCGACACCTGAAATCTGACCTTTATGGTAGATCTCGCGCCCCCACCGCAGCGCCTCTTTCGAGAAAAAAGTCTCCCAATCGAGCGCAACATTTTCGAACCACTGTTCAAGAGCGACTTGATTATAAATACGACTGGAGGCACGGGCACACATAGAAAAATAATGAACCAAAGATTATATCTCTTTTAAAAATCCCCCCGCAAGGACATTTGAGAAAATCGGTAAATTAGAGGCGCAGGGCAGCGCAGGCGTGGCCCCACGCCGCAGGATCGTTCGAAAGCGCTCGTCATCACCGCACAGAAAAAGGGAACATTCCCGCGAAGGAGCACACTTGATTTTTGCGAAAAGGCTATTAGCGTCCGTGCCTTTCAATTTCCAACCAATCAAATATAGATAAATGAGCACACCAACACCTGAACGCCACGAATTCCAAGCGGAAGTCAAACAAGTCCTCGATATCGTGGTGCACTCCCTCTACACGGATAAAGAAATCTTCGTCCGCGAATTGATCTCGAATGCCTCCGATGCGACTGAGAAACTGCGCCACACGCAACTCTCCGAAGCAAACGTCTTCGATGCGGATCTCGACCTAGAGATCCAAGTCACATCCGACGAAGAAGCCGGCACGATCAGCATTCAAGACTTCGGCATCGGCATGACGCACGGTGAGCTGATCGAAAACCTCGGCACCATCGCACACTCTGGCTCGAAGGCCTTCCTCAACGCCCTCAAAGAAGGCGGCGAGCACAATGAAAACCTCATCGGTCAATTCGGCGTCGGTTTCTACTCCGTCTTCATGGTGGCCGATTCGGTCAAAGTTTACACACGCACATGGCAGCCCGAAGGCCAATGCCTCTGCTGGTCCAGCAACGGCGATGGCGCTTACGAAATCGAAGAGGTCGAAGGCGAACGCCGCGGCACTCGCATCGTGTTCACCCTGAAGGACGAATACAAAGAATTCGCCAAGAAAGATAAGCTTGAAGGCATCATCAAGCGCTACTCCAGCTTCGTGCAGTTCCCGATCAAGGTCGATGGTGACGAGTTCAAGACCGTCCAAGCCCTCTGGTTGAAGAGCAAAAACGAGATCACCGACGAAGAATACACAGAATTCTACAAATTCCAGGCAAACGCCTTTGACGAACCACGCTTCCACCTGCACTTCGCAGCGGACGCACCGATCGCGATCAATACCCTGCTCTTCGCTCCGACTGAAAACATGGAAGGCTTCGGCTTCGGTCGTATGGAGCCCGGCGTGGCGCTCTACTGCCGCAAGGTGCTGATCGACAGCGATCCAAAGAACTTACTGCCCGATTGGCTCCGCTTCCTGCGCGGAGTCGTCGATAGTGCCGACCTGCCGCTCAACATCTCCCGCGAGTCCATGCAGGACAGCGCGCTGATCCAGAAGCTCAACAAGGTCATCACCAAACGCTTCCTCAAGACACTCGAAGAAAAAGCCAAAAAAGAGCCAGAAGTGTATAACGACTTCTGGAAGTCCTTCGGCGTCTTCCTCAAAGAAGGCGTGACCTCTGACTTCACGCACCGCGACCAGCTGCTCAAGCTGCTACGCTACGAATCGTCTTACACCGAAGAAGGCAGCACCACAGGCCTCGGCGACTATCTCTCGCGTGCCCCTGAAGGCCAGAAGGAGATCTATTACCTCTCCGGAGCGAACCGCCAGGCGATCGAATCCGGCCCTTACTTCGAAGCATTCAAGGCGCGTAACATCGAAGTGCTCTACCTCTTCGAGCCGATTGATGAATTCGTAATGAGCCACGCCCGTGCCTTTGAAGAGAAGAGCTTCATCTCTGCTGATTCCGATGGTATCGATCTCGACGCCATCGCACCGGACACCGACACCGACAAGGAAGAAGCGCTCGCCGCAGACGCCGTCGAAGGGCTTTGCACCTTCATCAAGGACAAGCTCGGTGCCGACGTCAGCGAAGTCTCCGCAAGTGACCGCCTCGTGGGTAGCCCCGCGATGATCGTCAACGGCGACAAGATGATGACCGCTCAAATGCGTAAGATGATGAAGGCCATGCAGCAACAGCAGGCTGGTGACGCCGAAGCCCTGGGTGCAGAGCCTCCCGTCAAATTGCAGATCAACCCGCGTCACCCATTAGTAAAGAACCTCGCCGACCTACGCGGCTCCAACGAGGAACTTGCCGGATTGATCAGCGAGCAACTACTGGACAATGCACGCGTCGCAGCCGGACTCCTCGAAGATCCGTCCGCGATGATTCAGCGTAATTACAAGATTCTCGAGCAACTCAGCTCGAAATAGTCTTCTTTGAAAGCGGGAAGTACTCACAAAAAAACTCCGTCTTTCAGTTGAAAGACGGAGTTTTTTTGCAAATACGCGACAGACTCTGAACTAATCGCGATAGCCTGGGATCTCTCCGGACTTGTAGCGATCCATCAACAAACCTTCAGTGTCGGTCGTTTGAGCGTCTGCGCCTTCTGGAGCGGCCTTATCACTGGCTGAAGCCGAATCATCAGTAGAGGCACAACCACCAAATACGAGTGCTGCGAAGAGAAGAGCAAGGAGATTTATAAATTTCATAATTTTTTATTTAATTAAGGGTTCAATAACAACATTGTGATTTTACCAAGAAATGCAACCTCGTTGACTCAGTTTTATTGAAGTCAGTTAAAAACGTAATTTTGCCCTCGAAACGCCCCTGACAGGCTTGCTTTAAGGCTAAAAACGCCCATTTTGAGGGGAACCCTATATCATTAACACGTGCCCGAAGAAAAAAAAACCGCCACAGAGTTCCCTTACTTCAATCGCGAACTCAGTTGGTTAGCTTTTAACCAACGCGTTCTCAACCAAGCAACCTCCCCCGAATATCCATTACTGGAGCGGATGAAGTTTCTCGCATTTGTCAGCTCCAACCTCGATGAATTCTTCGAGATCCGCGTGTCTGGCCTGATGCAACAGGTCAAATCCGGCATCAACGACCCCGGTGCCGATGGTCTCGGCCCGAAAGAGCAACTCCGCAGTATCCGAGAGGTCGTCACCCAGCTAGTCGCAGACCAAACCGAATGCTGGGAAAATCAGCTCGTCCCGACGCTCGCCGACCATGGCATCCTGTTCTGCAGCTACGACGAGCTAACGCGCAACGAGAAACAATGGCTCACGCGCTACTTTGAAGAGCAAATCTTCCCCGTGCTCACACCGCTCGCCATCGACCCCGCACACCCCTTCCCGCAACTGACCAACAAGGCACTCTACATCCTCGCGTCTATTGATGACCCGCAGACGCGTATTATCGAAAGCATGATGGCGATCATCCCCGTGCCACGCATCCTGCCACGCACCGTCAGAATCGGCGTGCCGCGCCGCGGCAACCCTGAGGTGTATATTTTCTTAAGCGATATAGTGCAGCACTATATGAAGCGCCTGTTCCCCGGCTATCGGGTTCGCTCCGCAGCCCCCTTTCGCATCACCCGCAACAGCGATCTTTATATTGACGAAGAAGAAGTCGTAAACCTCCTGCGAAAGATCGAGGAGGAACTCATGAATATGCATAAAGGTGCCGCCGTGCGCCTGGAAATAGCCAAAGGAGCCGACCCGATCCTGCTCAAGCAGCTGCTCGAAGCACTCGACCTACAACCCGAGAATGTCTATACCGCCGCCGGGCCGATCAATCCGCTACGGCTCATGAGCACCTATGACCTGATCGATCGCCCCGAGTTAAAATTCCCGCCTCAAGTGCCCCACGTCCCCGCCGAGCTCGAATCTCCCGAGAGAATCTTCGAGCAAATCAGCAAGCACGACATCCTCCTGCACCACCCCTTCGACAGCTTCCAGCCGTTCATCGACTTCTTAAATCAAGCCGCGTGCGATCCTCAAGTATTTGCGATCAAGCAAACGCTCTACCGCACCTCCGGCGATTCTCCGATCGTCGAGGCACTGATGGAAGCCTCACGCCGCGGCAAGCAAGTCACCGTCTTGATCGAGATCAAAGCCCGCTTCGACGAAGCCAACAACATCCAGTGGGCGCGCCAGCTCGAAGACGTCGGCGTGCATGTCGTTTACGGACTCGTCGGCCTCAAAACCCACTGCAAAACATGCATGGTCGTGCGGCGTGAAAACAACGAGCTGAAACGCTACGTGCACCTCGGCACCGGCAACTATAACCCAAAAACCGCCCGCCTCTACACCGACCTGAGCCTCTTCACCGCCACTCCTTCAATTACCTCGGAAGTCGCCAGCCTCTTTAACACACTTACCGGATTTTCACTCACCCCTGACTTCAAAAAACTACACGTCGCCCCCTTTACCCTACACTCAAAAATCCAGAAACACATCGATACGGAGACTCGAAATGCACTCGCCGGCAAGCCCGCCCGCATCATTGCGCAAGTCAACAGCCTCGTCGATAAACAGACCATCGATCATCTCTACAAAGCCTCTCAGGCCGGAGTAAAGATCGACCTCATCGTGCGCGGCATTTGCAATCTAGTCCCTCAAGTCAAAGGCATCAGCGAACACATCCACGTGCGCAGCATACTCGGGCGCTATCTAGAGCACAGCCGCATCTTCTACTTTGAGAATAGCAGCGGCGCGCGCCCCCGACTATTAGCTGGCAGTGCCGACTGGATGCCGCGTAATTTCTTTCGCCGCATCGAAGCAGTCTTCCCCATCGAAGCACCAGAGCATCGAGAACGCATCATCCACATTCTCGAAACCCATCTAAAAGACACCAAACACGCACGCATCCTCCATAGCAACGGCACTTATCACAAAACACGCCGCGCCGCCAACAGCATACACCTCATATCAGCCCAAGAAATCTTCGCCAAAGAAAGCAACAACACACGACCTCCATTCCCAACCGAGCAAGCTGAGGAACTCATCCTGAGACCACTCACGCCTAATTCCTAATTGCTTCGTCATTTCCGGCAGATCTCCATCCTAATCCTCCCCTCTTTGGCCAAAAAACGAACAACCCAGCGCGCCTCCAAAGCAAGACGCCGCCCGCCCCAAAAGAAGAAGAGCC